>ERZ773006.845-NODE-845-length-11834-cov-5.53672_pt1 | contig 11834 bp, 10 predicted proteins | sample MGYA00580843_ERZ773006 | MGnify/ENA primary metagenome ERZ773006 (study PRJEB29015, sample SAMEA2738011) | human oral metagenome | biome: human oral; feature: human-associated habitat; material: dental | place: China | collected 2052 ... | reverse complement strand
CTAACCCAGGACAATACGACGAGGCCGGGGCAGGCGATCCTGCTCCGGCCTCGTTCGCACTGCGCTTGCTGCCAAGCGCGCGACGGCACGATCACATGAGGAGCATGGCCAGTCGCGTGCGCGCCTTGGTCACTTCGGGGGTGGAGCCTGCAACGCGGAAGAGGTCGAGGAGGCGCAGGCGCAGCCCGTCGCGCTCCTCATCGTCGCTTGCGGCGGCCAGCAGGTCAAGCAGCACATCGAAGGCACCCGCTGCGTCCCCAGCGGCAAAAAGCGCATCCGCGTGAGCCGCGGGGTCGGTGGCGTCGGCCTGCGCGCTACGGGCGGCCAGGCGCACGCGCGACAGGTGAGACTTCGCCGCCTCGTCGCGCGGGTTGAGCTCAATGACCTTCTCCCAGGCCGCGACCGCGTCGTCGAGGCGTCCCTGCGCCTCAGCCTCCAGGGGACCCTCATGCTCGGGCGGGATGGGAGCGGCGGTGTCGGCCGCGGCGACCGCGATGCGCGCGGTGACTCCCATCTGAGCCGCCGCCTCGAGGAGCTGGGAGACGACGGGGAGCACCTGTTCCTTGGCGGCGCTGCCCTGGAAGAGGGGAACGGGGCGCCCACCGAGGAGGGCGACGACCGTGGGAACAGCCTGGATCTGGAAAGCCTGGGCGATCTGCGGCGCCTGATCGATGTCGACCTCGACCAGCTGGAACGCGCCCGCGTGCTCGCGCGCGATCTCTTCGAGCATGGCCAGCGTTGGCTTCGACTCGAGCGACCGAGACGACCACATGACGAGTACCACCGGGACCGCCTGCGATGTCGACATAACGTCCTGGAAGCCCGCCTCGTCGGTGGCGGTGATGAGCGGAATGTGCAGGCCTTCGCCGGTCGGAGCCGCTTCGTTGGGAGCGGGCGTGGCGAGGCGCGCCGACAGGTCGATAGCGCCGTGCGAATCGGCGGGTGTGGGCGCGGGCGCCTCGGGCGCGTTGTGACCGGGAGTCTGGGTGTTCATCGTGGTCCTATCGTGAACTCAGGTGTGTACGTGACGATGATAGGCGTCGTCCCCGCGCCGCCAGGCCACGGGGACAAACTGTGCGCTAAGGGTGAAACTCAGCCGGGATTGCTGGACGGATCCAGCGTGACCGAGGCGATGGAGCGTTCGCCGCCGACGATCTGAATGGTTCCTCCCGCGCTCTTGGAAGGGATGCGCATGATGACGGTGCCCAGGTAGTTGGCCACGGCACTGCCTTCCACGGTTGCTCCCGACTGGCTCAGCGCCGCCGTGTTGCCGCCCAGGCTCATGGTGGCCCCGGCGACAGTGCGCTGGTAGGTCAGGGTGTACTTGAAGTTCGCGGCGACCAGGGCCGAACCGTCCTGCAAGACGAGGCCCGAGATCGGGTAGTCGGATGCGGTTGCCGCCGGCGTAACAGAGCCGGCCGCGCTGACCGAGGAGTTGAGGTCCTCAATGATCGAGAAGTAGGACTTCGTGAACTCGTCCGCGACAAACTGCGAGGTATCCTGCGTCCCGGAGTTGAGCATCGTGATGTACTGGGCGAGCGCCGCCTCGGGACTCACCGTGAATCCTTCGGAGGTGCCGGTCACGTACGCGGAACCTGTTCCCACGGGCGGCAGTGTCAGCTGCGTTCCTCCCAGGAGGCGCGCGTAGTTGGTCAGCTGGTAGTCCGAGCGTGCCGACTCCTGCACGTAGACCTGGAGCACCGGCAGCGCGGTCGAGGAGGAGCCGGAGATGTTGAAGATCGCCCGGGGCCACGACTCGGAGTTCGTAATCGCCAGGGACGAGGGCGTGAAGTCGAGCGCGAGCGGGGTTTGCCCCGACGCGGAGGCAAGCGCGTACTGCGCGGTGCGCGTCGCCAGCGCCCCCTGCGAGACGCGCCCCGACAGGTCGGCGGCGTTCATTGAGGTGTCGGCGTGAGCCATCGCCGTGCCCGTGTCGCTGAGCACGGAGGAGATGCGCTCCAGGTCGAGGTTGGCGGCGCTCTGAGCGGCATCGCCCGATTGGGCGACGATCTCGCCAGAGCACGCGCCCAGCGCAAGCGTGGAGGCCATCAAGACCGCGGTCGCGGCCGCCAGTGTGCGTCGCTTCATCGGGTCCCCTCCTCCCGGTCCTTGAGCCAGCCGGACATGATGGAGGTCCACCCCCCGGTTGCCGACGCGTCGTCGTCGGGGGCTGACGTCGGTGCGGGGGCCTGCTCGGCGTCGCGGGGGCGCGTGACCGGAATGAGGCCGGTGTTGAACTCCTGGCCGTCGACGACGAGGACCTGCTCCCCGTTGTTGCGCGCTTCGCGCAGCGCGCGGCGCGACGGCAGGGTGCGCCCGCCTCGGATGCCGGACAGGTCGATGACGCCGGTGTCGGTGGTCGCTCGCTCGGGCGGATCCTGGTCGATCGGTCCCTGCGCCAGCCCGTGGCGTCCGCGACGCTCCATCGTGTCGGTCAGCGGGTCGGGAGTGTACTCCGCGCCGGTGGTGGCGGCGTCATCGTGGGTCGCGGCGGCGTCGCTTGGGGAGCCTGCGGGCACCTCGCGTACGACGGTGTCCTGCGGGACCTCACGAACGATCGTGTCCTCGGGCAGCCCGGCGGCCTCCGGGGTGTGCGCACGGTCCGATCCGGAGGGCACCTCGCGAACGATCGTGTCCTCGGGCAGCCCGGCGGTCTCCGGGGTGTGCGCACGGTCCGATCCGGAGGGCACCTCGCGAACGATCGTGTCCTCGGGCAGCCCGGCGGTCTCCGGGGTGTGCGCACGGTCCGATCCGGAGGGCACCTCGCGAACGATCCTGTCCTCGGGCAGCCCGGCGGCCTCCGGGGTGTGCGCACGGTCCGATCCGGAGGGCACCTCGCGAACGATCGTGTCCTCGACGGCGGGTTCGGTCGGCTCGCTGCGGGTGGGCGTCGCGGCGAAGACCGCTGCCCCCCAGCCTTCCCCCGACGTCCTCTGACTCCGCTGCGCGGACTCGTCGCGGGCCTTGGGCGCCTCGTCCTCACGCTGTTCGGCGGGGACGGGCGAGGAATCGCGGTGAGCGGCCACGCGTTGGGCGACCGCCGCGGAGTTGATCGACGCGGTCTCCAACGAGTCGGCCTTGCGGCGTTCTTCGATGCGCGCGGCACGGATCTTGCGCAGGCGCAGGAGCTGCCAGCGGGTCAGGAAGAGCGCGAGGGCGATGAGTGTGAAGACGCAGGCCGTGAGGAATGCAATGATGGCGAGCGTGTTGGTCTGCTCGACCTTCCAGGTCAGCGTCAGCGTCAGGTCACCGGCTCCGGCGGCCGAAACCGCCAAAGCGGAGCGTCCCGTGGGAACGTTCTCCAAGTCCAGGCTGACGCTCCCCTCGCCGCTCGCCTTCTTGAACCACATGTCGGAGGACGCCAGTTGCGCAACGAGCTCCGCCGAGGTGGGATCCTTGAGGGGCTGTGCTCCGGATTGCACGTCGGCCTGCGCACCGGGCTGGGCGACGTGCGCGTCCGGCGACGACGCGGCGTCGTGCGACTCGGCCTTGAGCTTTGAACGATCAGACTCCACACCGATGACCTCGGTGTAGGCAGCGTCGCCAATCCAGCCCTTGACGTCCTGCGTCGTGCCGATGCTGAGCGTGACCGGCGCGCCGGACTTCGACGTCGCGGTTACCGTCACATCATCCTTGACGATCGACAGTACGTTGCCGCGCGTCATGATCAGATCAGTCGCCGAATCGACCGAGGACACCTGCTGTGTCGGAGGCCGGAAGACGGTCAAGCCGAGCAGTCCGACGAGGGCGCATACGAGAGCGACAACGAGCATCGACGCCGCCGCCACGTATCGCTTAAGAAATTCCACGGTTGCTCCTCATATCCACGCCCTGCTCAGGGCATTCTCCAGACCCCACTCTACGTGCTCTGCCCGGTGCCCATCGAATCCGCACGCAGGGCAGTGATACATCACATCCACTCTCACGCCGGTCGCAGACGGCGCCGCCAGCACTCCGAATGCCAGTGACGTCGCCCCTCCACGCCCTGAGGCATACCGAAGGGGGCTTCTTCCGGCCACGCGACGATATGAGCGCTTCCACGGGTAATGGGTCGCAGGCACGCCGGACACGTGTACTCCTTGGCGGCGCTGGGCAGGCGACGCACCTGGTAGGTGCCGCCATCCGGGCCGGTTTCGCTTCGTGGCACGGAGGCGAGGCGCTCCATCTGCAGTGGCCGCGCCTCGCCCCACGGGCGTTTCGCGCTTCGTTTGCCTCTCACGCAACTACAGTGCCACGGCGCCACACGCGGCGCACGTTCAGGGCGTCATCGACCTCGAGCACGTCGGCCTTCTTGCCTGCCACGAGGCGACCGATCGTGTCGTCGCCCAAAATGGTGGCGCCCTGCACGGTGGCCATGTACACGGCGTCCACGAGCGGTATGCCGCCGCGCGTCACGGCGACCCGCACGCAGTCCAGGAGGTGCGCGGTTCCGCCCGCGATCGCATCCCCCTGGGCCAGGCGCGCAATACCGTCGCGCACGACGACGTCCTGCGGACCCAGCGTGTACTCGCCATCGGGCATCCCCGCCGCCGCCATCGCGTCGGTGACGAACACGACGTGGTCGCGTCCCACCAGCTCGTACACGTCGCGCACGAGGGAAGGATCGACGTGGATGCCGTCGCAGATCAGCTCGGCGACGGCGCCCCCGCGCGCGGCATCGGAGAGGAATTCGGCGATCGGACCGGTGTCGCGGTGGTGCAGCGGCCTCATGCCGTTGAAGAGGTGGGTGATGGTGGCGCGAGGTCCGCGCGTGGTGGAAACCTGGCTGAAACGCTCCCGAGAGTACTCCAGCGCCTCGCGGGCCATCGCCGAGTTGGAGTCGGTGTGTCCCCACGAGGGCAGGGCGCCCCCGTCGATGAGGGCCTCAGCAACGGAGCCGGGACCGTACGCGCCGGGCTTCTCCGGGGCCAGCGTCATCGACAGGGCGTATCCGCGGCACTCCTCCAGCAGGGTTCGCGTCAGCTCCGCGTCGGGATCGATGATGTAGGTGGGATCCTGGGCGCCGCAGCGCGCGTGCGAGACGAAGGGTCCCTCGAAGTGGATGCCCGCAAGTTCTCCGTCGCTGGCCAGTTGGGCGAGTGTCTTGGCGCGAGCACGCAGCACCTCGGCCGAAGCGGTCACGCAGGAGGCGACCAGGGAGGTCGTGCCGTGGCGTCGATGCTCCATGACGGCCACGAGGGCCGCCTCCTCGCTCTGCGCGTTCGGGAAGGATTCCCCTCCTCCGCCGTGGCAGTGAACATCGACCAGGCCGGGCAGGAACGTTGAGTCCGTGGCGGCGGGCAGGTCTGCGTCATAGTCGGAAGCGGGGCATACACGGGTAATGGTCGAACCGTCGATCTCAATAATTCCGTCCTCGACAACGGAATCTTCTAGGACCAGGCGGCCACGTAGCACACAATCAGTCATGCCCTCATTGTGGCACACCTGACAGTTCAGTGCCGCTTCTCAAACAACCAATCTCCCCAGCGCGCCATTTCACGCTGAGCTTCTTGCGCATAGGAGGAGCCTTCCTCGGTAAAGGTAAGCTCACCGCCGGGAGAACGCGCCGCAACAACCCGTCCGTTCGCGACGACGATGGGGCGGAACATCCCATTCGCCCCGGGACAGATGAGGGCCTCACCAGCCCGGTCGGTCAGACACGAACGGTCACGATACCCAACATGCAGCTCGTCGAAGGAGGGCAGCGCAAACACTGCCCGGGCCTCGTCGCGGCTACGTTCGACAAGGTCATCAATGTCGGCGCGCGCGACGCGCCCCTCACGCGAGATGAGCGGCCGACCGATACTCTCGCCGATCTGGGCCGAACCCGCCAGCGCACGACGCGCCTCGGTGAGCGTCAGCCCCGCCCACCGAGCAAGGTCTGCAGCATCCACGGGGCCGTGTCCCCACGCGTAGCGGGCGGCCAGGAGCGCGAGCGCCTCCTCGTGCCCGCACTCCCCCTTCGCGACGCCCGGAGCGCCCGGCAGCTGCCGGGCATCAACGATCAGGTGCTCCCCGCCCCGGAGCGGACCAGAGACGAGCAGGCCGTCGAGGAAAAGCCTCTTGATCAGATGACGTCGCCGCACCCCGCCCCCGGCTCCCGAGGTGACGGTTGCGATACCAGCCTCATCCCAGGCGCGGATGACCTCGCCGCGGCTCACACCCGAGGGGTTCTCTCCCAGCAGCTCGAACGCCGCCGCCGCGGCTTTCTCGACGAGAGCATCGCTGAGCCCCAACCCCGTCGATTGACGAATCCACGAAGCGTATCGGTGGCGCAGCAACCGACGCAGCCAGTGATGATCGCGCGCGGTTGTCACATGCAACGTGTCGCGCATCGGCCAGGATCGGACGAGCTCACCCGATTGGAAGGACTCGGCGACCTGAGCGCGCGTGACCGCGGTGCAACGCGCGCCGATCGCCCACGGGATCGCGCCCGCCATCTGGCCTTGGACAGCGAGCAGCAACTCGACGGCGGCCACGGGATTGCTGCCGCGCGTGAGCGGCACCAGCCCCTGGGCGACGATGCGCGCCAGGCTGGTATCGGCCACCGCCACCATCAGAACAGCCGGGAGGATGGGTCGTCAAAACCGCGCATGGCGTCGTAGTCGAGGACCACGCAGCGAATCCCGCGATCCTCGGCCAGCGTGCGCGCCTGCTTGGTGATCTCCTGCGCCGCAAAGATCCCCGACACGTCGCCCAGCAGCGAATCACGACCCAGCAGGGACAGGTAGCGCGTCAGCTGCTCGACGCCGTCGATGCCGCCTCGCCGCTTGACCTCGATAGCCACGTGCGCGCCGGTCTCGTCGCGCACCATGAGGTCGACCGGCCCCACCGGCGTCGGGTATTCGCGTCGCACGAGCTCCCACCCCTCGCCGAGGATCTGCGGGACCTGCTGAGCGAGGAGCTCCTGCAGGTGCGCCTCCACGCCGTCCTTGACGAGGCCGGGGTCCACTCCCAGGTTTTCGGTAACGTCACAGATGATTTCGTGGACACGGATCACGAGCTTATCGTCGGTCTTGTCGGCCTGAACGGTCCACACCTGCTGCGTGTTCGGTTCGTCCTCCCCACCCTCGTCAATGGTCACCGAGCACGGCGCGGTCATCCAGTTCAGCGGCTTGTAGGAGCCGCCTTCAGAATGAATGAGGACCGAGCCGTCGCCCTTGACCATGATGACGCGCTTGGCGGGATCCAGGTGAGCACTGAGGCGTCCGGAGTAGTCGACGGTGCAGGAAGCAATAACAATACGCACACGCCGAGCTTATCAATGCCGCCTATACGAGGCGCGGAGGACCGGACTCCACCCAGGAGACCAATCCGTTGTATGTCAGGCGTTCGACGGCGACCTCGTAACGATGCTCACCGTATGCGAGGCGCACCTCGACGACCGACCCGTCCGCCGAGTGGGCGATCGGAGCGGATACCTCAAGGCCGGAACGCGGCACCGTGTAGACCGGCTGCAGGGAAAAACCAACGAGTCGGTACCACGATAGGTCGTCAACGCCATAGACGCCGATGCCGGCCGTCCAGCCAGACTGGACGTCGGGGCGCGACCAGCAGCGAAAGGCACCCAAACGCGACGCGATCCTGCGGGCGCGCACATTCATGTACACCCACAGGACCGCGCCGACGCACACGAGGACGGCCACGCACCACATTGCTACGAGCATCAGGCTCATGAGGTCCTCCCCGGGCTCGTCGGTTTACTGCACGACCACGATAGCGTGATCAGCGACGATAGTGACGTAGTCGGTGTCAACTGAGGCGAATCCCCCGCTGACGGTGAATGACGTGACCTCGTCGGAGCGCGTCACGGTGACGGCGCCCTCGCCGAGCTGGGCGAGCAGCGGCTGGCGCCCCGGCAAGATGCCCAGGGAGCCATCCACCGTCGGAATCTGGACGGATGCGGCGCTGCCGTGCCACAGCCGCCCCTCGTGAGAGACGACCTCAACCTGCAGGGACCTTCCGGACGCCATCAGGCTTCCTTGGTCAGCTCGTGGGCGTTGCGCTCCAGGTCGTCAATGCCGCCGCAGTTGTAGAACGCCTGCTCGGGGACGTCGTCGTAGTTGCCTTCGGCGATGCGCTTGAAGGCTTCGATGGTCTCCGACAGGGGCACGGTCGATCCGGGGACGCCCGTGAATTTCTCCGCCATGTACATGTTTTGCGACAGGAACTGCTCGATGCGGCGCGCCCGGGCCACCGTCACCTTGTCGTCCTCGCTGAGCTCGTCAACGCCGAGGATCGCGATGATGTCCTGCAGTTCCTTGTTCTTCTGCAGGATCGCCTTGACGTGGGTGGCGACATCGTAGTGCTCGCGTCCGACCAGGGCGGGGTCGAGGATGCGCGAGGAGGAGGCCAGGGGATCCACGGCCGGGTAGATGCCCTTGGCGGCGATCTCGCGGGAGAGCTCGGTCGTCGCATCCAGGTGCGCGAAGGTCGTCGCCGGAGCGGGGTCCGTGTAGTCGTCGGCGGGAACGTAGATGGCCTGAAGGGACGTGATCGAGTGGCCACCGGCCGAGGTGATGCGCTCCTGCAGCTGTCCCATCTCGTCGGCGAGGTTGGGCTGGTAGCCCACCGCCGACGGCATGCGGCCCAGCAGCGTGGACACCTCGGAGCCCGCCTGGGTGAAGCGGAAGATGTTGTCGATGAACAGCAGCACGTCCTGGTGCTGCACGTCCCGGAAGTACTCCGCCATCGTCAGGCCCGTCAGGGCGATGCGCAGACGCGTGCCCGGCGGCTCATCCATCTGTCCGAAGACGAGCGCGGTCTTGTCGAAGACGCCGGCCTCCTCCATCTCTCCGATGAGGTCGTTGCCCTCGCGCGTGCGCTCACCGACGCCCGCGAAGACGGACACGCCGCCGTGGTCCTGCGCGACGCGCTGGATCATTTCCTGAATGAGAACGGTCTTGCCGACGCCGGCGCCGCCGAATAGGCCGATCTTGCCGCCCTGAACGTAGGGGGTCAACAGGTCGATGACCTTGATGCCGGTTTCGAACATCTTGGTGCGGGCCTCGAGCTGGTCAAAGGCGGGCGGCTGGCGGTGAATCGGCCAGCGCTCCGTGATCTCGAGGGTCTCGCCCTCCTCAAGGTTGAGCACGTCGCCCGTCACGTTGAACACGTGTCCCTTGGTCACATCGCCCACGGGCACCGAGATGGGGGCTCCCGTGTCGGTAACGGGTGCCCCGCGCACGAGGCCGTCCGTCGGCTTGAGCGCGATGGTACGAACGAGGTTGTCGCCCAGGTGCTGGGCGACCTCAAGCGTCATCGTGAACGAGGACTCGCCCTCGCCTTGCCCCGCGAGATTCACGTCGACCGTCAGCGCGTTGTACAGCGGCGGGATGCGGTCCGGGGGAAACTCGACATCGACGACAGGGCCGACGACGCGGGCGACGCGCCCCTCGGCGATTGCAGGTGTATCAGTCATGTTTTACTCCGTGTCTCGAAGGGCTTAGCTCGCGCCCAGAGCGTCGGCCCCGCCCACGATTTCGGTGATTTCCTGGGTGATTTCCGCCTGGCGGGCCGAGTTCGCCAGTCGCGTGTACTTGGTGATGAGTTCCTGAGCGTTGTCCGTCGCCGTGTGCATGGCGCGCTGACGCGACGCCAATTCGGACGCGGCGGATTGGAGCAGAACGTTGTGGATGCGCGCCTCGACGTACAGGGGCAGCAGCGTGTCCAGGACCGCCTCGGGCGAGGGAATGAACTCGTACTCGGGAAGCGCCGAGGACGGATCGTCCGCGTAGCCGCGTTCGCGCTCGCGTTCCTCGTCGGATTCTGGCGCGTCCACGACCGTCAGCGGGAGCATCTGGCGTACCTCGGGCACCTGGCTCATGACCGTCTTGAATCGCGTGTACACGAGGTGCAGCGCGCCGACGCCGCTCGCTGGATCGGGGTCGAGGAAACGCCCGAGAAGCACGCTGGCCATGTCGCGGGCGGTCTCCGGGCTCGGGGAGTCCGATTCCCCTTCCCACTCGCGTTCGATGCTCACTGCCCGGAAGCGGAAGTACGCCGACGCCCTGCGCCCGAAGGTGTAGAGCACGGGTTCGTAGCCTTGCGTGGTCAGGTCAGCGATGAGCTTCTCGGATTCGCGCAGGATAGTCGCCGAGTATGCTCCGGCCATGCCGCGGTCGGATGCGACGACCAGGACGGCAACACGCTTGGTGTCCTCGCGTTCTTCCGTGAGCGGATGGTCCAGGTCCGTGTGGACCGCGACCGCCGCTACCGCCTGGGTGAGGGCTTTCTCGTAGGGTCCAGCCTCAGTGGCAGCACGCCTCGCCGCGCCGATGCGAGACGCGGCGATCATCTCCATGGCGCGGAAGACCTTCGCGAGCGTTGTCGTCGAGGCGATACGCTGCTTGTAGATCCTCTGCTGTCCGCCCATCGCTTAGGCCTTCTCGCTCGTGCGTCCGCGAGAGATCTCCTCGCGGGTGCGCTCGGCAACGACCTCGCCGCTGTCGAGATCGGACACGCCGCGTCCGGCGCTGAGCCACTGGCGATGGAACTCTTCGACGGCGACCTTGAGGGCCTCCTCCGTGTCGGCGTCCAGGTCGCCGGTCGATGCGATCGTGTCGAGCACGGTCGAGTTGGCGTGGAGGTGATCAAGCAGCGCCCGCTCGAAACGCAGCACGTCGGCTACCTCAATGTCATCGAGGTAGCCCTTGGTCCCCATCCAGATGGAGGCAACCTGGTCTTCCATCGCGTAAGGCGTGGACTGGGGCTGCTTGAGCAGCTCCATGAGGCGCTCGCCTCGGGTCAGCTGGCGTCGGGTGGCCGCATCCAGGTCGGAGGCGAACATCGCGAACGCAGCCATCGAACGGTACTGCGCGAGGGTCAGCTTCAGGGTTCCGGCGACCTTCTTCATGGCCTTGGGCTGGGCGGCGCCGCCCACTCGCGACACGGAAATGCCGACGTCGACGGCGGGTCGCTGGTTGGCGTTGAACAGGTCGGACTGCAGGAAGATCTGGCCGTCGGTGATAGAAATGACGTTGGTCGGAATGTAGGCCGAGACGTCGTTGGCCTTCGTCTCGATGATCGGCAGGCCGGTCATCGAACCGCCACCGAGGGCATCCGAGAGCTTCGCGCAGCGCTCCAGAAGGCGGGAGTGCAGGTAGAAGACGTCGCCCGGGTATGCCTCGCGGCCCGGGGGCCGGCGCAGGAGCAGCGAGACGGCTCGGTAGGCCTCCGCCTGCTTGGACAGGTCGTCGAAGACGATGAGCACGTGCTTGCCCTGGTACATCCAGTGCTGTCCGATGGCGGATCCGGTGTAGGGCGCCATGTACTTATAGCCGGCGGGGTCGGAGGCCGGGGACGCAACGATGGTGGTGTATTCCATGGCGCCCGCGTCCTCCAGGGTGGAACGAACGGAGGCGATGGTCGAGCCCTTCTGGCCGATCGCGACATAGATGCAGCGCACCTGCTTGTTCGGGTCGCCGCTCTTCCAGTTTTCGCGCTGGTTCAGGATCGTGTCGAGAGCGATCGCGGTCTTGCCGGTCTTGCGGTCGCCGATGATGAGCTGACGCTGGCCGCGTCCCACGGGGATCATCGAGTCGATTGCCTTCAGGCCGGTCGCGAGCGGTTCGTGGACGCTCTTGCGCATCATGACGCCGGGGGCCTGCAGTTCGAGAGCACGGCGCCCGTCCAGGTCGGTGATGTCGCCGAGGCCATCAATGGGACGCCCGAGGGGATCGACGGTGCGGCCCAGGTAGCCGTCGCCGACGGGAACGGAGAGGACCTCGCCGGTGCGGTGGACGACCTGTCCTTCTTCGATGCCACCGAAGTCACCGAGGACGACGGCGCCGATCTCGCGCTGGTCAAGGTTCATGGCCAGGCCCAGCGTCCCGTCCTCGAAACGCAGCAGCTCG
>ERZ773006.843-NODE-843-length-11835-cov-29.0941_pt1 | contig 11835 bp, 9 predicted proteins | sample MGYA00580843_ERZ773006 | MGnify/ENA primary metagenome ERZ773006 (study PRJEB29015, sample SAMEA2738011) | human oral metagenome | biome: human oral; feature: human-associated habitat; material: dental | place: China | collected 2052 ... | reverse complement strand
ACTAGAAAAGAAAAATTTGAAAAAGTGAAGAAAGTCTTGGTAACGAGGCTTTTTTTCTTGTGGAAGAGCGTTTTGAGAACGAGGAGTCCACAAAATCTGATATAATGAAGCCAAGGAGGCGCCTATGAAAATTTTGAAAAAACAGACGCTAATTCTTTTAACTATCTCTAACCTGCTACTTATTGGTCTAGCAGGTTTTGCACATATCCACAAAAAGGAGGAGCAACCAAGCTACTCCAACCTTAATAGTAAGGCCAGTATTAGTGAGGTACGTTCTATTCTCTCGAAACATTTGGACGAGGGGAGTGTGGATAGCTTTATCAATCTGGTCAAGGATTATAATGACACCGTTGGTTCTGTTGGTTTAACTGGAGATTTTAAACCATTTACTAAAACCGACTATGATGTGGAAAAAATCAGTAGTTTGTGGACAGCCAAGCATGGTGACTTTATCGGCACCAACTGCCGTATTAACACTTACCTGCTACTGAAAGGAAAAATAAAGATTCCTCAAGTCAAAAGTGATAGTGAGCTCCTTTTCCAAGATAAGGATGCCATTGACAAGGGCAAGATTTTTGATGCCAAGGAGCAGGCAAACTTTGAAATTCTCTTTTCAAGGGTTAAGACTGAACCTACCCAAGATGTCAAGGTTCACGCCAAACATATGGAAGATTACTACAAGCAGTTCACCTTTGATGACAAGGCACGCATGCTGTCGGTTGTTGTCCATGATAATCTGGACGGAGATTCTCTTTTTGTTGGTCACGTCGGCGTCTTAGTTCCAACGACGGATGGCTACTTATTTGTTGAAAAGTTGACCTTCGAAGAACCCTACCAAGCCATTAAATTTGCTAGCAAGAAGGACTGCTACAAGTATCTCACAACCAAGTACAAGGACTACACCGGACCGGGTCTAGCCAAACCCTTTATCATGGACAATGGCAAATGGGTGGATATGGACTAGGTTAACGTGCAACGAAAGTTTGAGTAGGGTAGAAACATGACACATGAGCTAGTCAATTCCTTGTCCCATCAGTCCCAATCAGTTGTATATTCTCATGTAAGAGTGTAAAATCTACTATATAAAGATAAAGAGGAATTAGTAATGAAATTAAAAGATTTTACTGAAAAAGAACAAGAACAAATCAACCAAGGGTTGAGTACAGCTGAGATTTCTGACAAGGAAGCTGCTAAGAAGTTGCTTGACTTGGTACCGCTAGAATGGATTAAACGCATTCCTTTCTTTGTAAGAGGACATGCGACGACTAAGACGGTTGAGCGTGTAGCCAGGAAATATCCTGAACTTTATGCTGTGGCTAAGCGCCAAGGGGACCTTCCTGAAAAAGAGGGAGAAGAGTTGCGTAAGATTATGACAGACATCTTTGAAGAGAAGATGAACAAACACAAAATTAAGTAATGTTTTACCAAAAAAGGTATAAGTCTGCAAACTTATACCTTTTTCTTATCTTTACTTCCTATTTGACTTGGATAGACTAATGGCAACCACTGTCGCACACAGAGAAAATGCAGCTAGCAAACCTTTTGTAGTTATAAAAGGTCTGTCGAAGATAATATAATTATATACAGAAAATCCAAGACCAATAAGAGTTACACTAATTGATAAAAGAATAGCGTCAACCATAATCGTCTTTAGGTCCATCATCAGCCTCCTGTTTGTATCCGTTTTTCTTTCTGCATATAGTAAAACATAAAAAAACTTAGCTAAATCCAGAGAGAGTGGTTTGGCTAAGGTATCTAATATTATTTTGTTAAGATAATGGTATCATCTGGATCACGGTCATCATCTTCAATAGTCAGCTGATTCCCGTCGAGTTTATAGTACTTGATATCATCCCCAATCGTTAGACTTTGATTAGCAGGGTTAACTGTTACAGACTTGCTATCCTTCTCGCTATCTGATTCGTCCTCTTCCCAAGTACCAGTATTTCCAGAGATGGTAAGAGTAATACGATCGCTTTCATCAGTTCCTTTATAGGTGCCATCTAGTCCGTTAGTCTGTTTAGAAGCTTCAGAACTTTGTGAAGGTGAAACCTTACTTGAACTTTGTTGGGTACTAGCAGAGCTTTCAGGTGTTTGAGCTTTCTGGTTTGAGCAGGCTGCTAAAAGACCAAGAACTGCCATAGAGGCAAGAGAAAGTGTGAGTTTTTTGGACAATGTCATAGGCTTTGTCTCCTTTCTTTGATACCTTAAGTATAGCAAACGCTTATACATAAACCAAACAAAAGCCCTTTTCTGAAAATAGATACAACTATCCCTAGCAAATGACTCCCCACTAGCAAGATCATACTCTATTATCCCCATTTAAATTATGCTATTCTGACAAAAATCTATTAAGGAAGGTCCCTAATGACAACAAGCAATCCACGTCGCCAGTGAGAGCGACTTTGGGCAGCAAATAAGTACCTGGTGTTCAGTCATTCAAACAAGATTTACTTAGAAATCCGGAACTATCTCAAGAATGATGAGGTTAGTTTGGATTAGGCTCAAGCTTATATTAATCAAGCACTTGACCTTCCTGAAAATCCTGGTCAAGTCGTCAATTCCTTCCAACATATCTGCAGCTATTTTAAGAAAAAAGCGACTGTCAGCGAAAAGGAAATGTTTATGGTCCAGATGGATAGCTATAAGGTTGCAAGGGGAACTAGGATTTCTAGGGGCTAATCTCGTCCATTCTCTATTATTTGGGCTCATCCATGCGCTTATGTTTATCCAACTAATTGGCGCCCTAAAATCCATGGCTACTTTTTGCTTTCTCACTCATCGAGATAAATATAGCAAAAAGTTATCATGGATGAAATAAAAGAAACCAAACTGAAAAACTATCAGTACTTAAATGAGGTCGTCATCAAGGGGGAGATGCTCTTCACTGGCTCCTCTCTCATGGAGCTTTTTTACATTTATGAAATTGCTAGGAGTAGAGGTATCGACGATATCATCTATAATCGAGGCATCAGTGGTTTGAATATGGATGAATTTCTCCAGCATATCTATCCCCTGCTTTTGGATTTGCGACCGACTAAGGTTTTCATCAATATCGGTACTAATGATATAACCTAGGAGACTTATGGAGACCAGTGGTTACACCATATGATGGCAAATATCAGACAAATTCTGGAGCAAATACTAGCTATATTGCTAAATACCAAGATTTACCTGATAGCTTTTTATCCAGCAAATCTTCATCTGCCTTGTCAGACCCGGGCATCTATCCAGTGGATGAAACTGCGGATCCCTGAAAATTTTGACCGTTCTAATAAGACTCCTGAGGAAATCGCCAAAACCTATGGTTGCCACTTCATTAATTGTAATGCTGAGCTGGTCGACGATATAAAAGAGCAGAAAGCAGAGCATACCTATGACGGCGTTCACCTATATGCCAATGCTTACTGAAAGGTCTATGAAGCTCTTGAGCCCTACCTCTTGGATTAAGAAAATATGAGAGAATTTCCAGTTCTTACTCGCTTTTTTCCCTTGATTACAGTACAATAGACGTCAAAAGTGAAAAATTGAAATGGGGTATCCCTATGTGGAAGTGGTTTAAACGACTCATTGTCCTTGTCATTGTGCTCTTTTTTGCAATGGTGGCTCTACTTATTCCGGATAAGATTGACAGTCAAGACCAATTAAAAAATGTATCGACACAAACATCTCTTGTTGATTTAGCCCAGGCTGGTATTGGTGGGACATCCCTATCATCAGGGGGCCTTTCAACCGAAATTAATATCGATAGTAACCAACTGCGTCAGGTGCTTAAAGCAAGCCTTTCGGATTCTAATGACGAGACCTTGCAAAACAGTACCGTAGAGTTGAATGATTCCTATCTAACAGTTAAGATTCCCGTATCTCTTGGGCCTATCGAATCAACATTTAGCCTTGATTTTACAGTTAGTACTAACAAGGAAGTCATCCTACTAGATTTGGCAGGTGCTCACCTAGGTCGCCTTCCAGTCCCTAAATCACTGGTTCTACCTTACCTCAAGAAGAGCCTCGCCCAATATAATAGTAGTATTAGCATGGTTAACGATCAGATTCAGCTTAAACTCCCTGACATCGGCTATGAAATTGACCAAGCCACAGTTGCCAACGGTAAGATGAAGGTGAAGCTTAATATTCCGATGTCCTTGCCAACAAGTTGGTAGTTTAAAATCATTTGTTCAAAAATAAAATCCAAGACCAAGTCCAAGTTGACTTGGCTTTTTACATGAGCAAAGTCGTTAGAGGGAGGACTCCTTATATTTTTTCTAGGTTTCGGAATGAAGTGAATAAAGTTGTTTAGATAAAAATGATATTAAATTGATTTTTTAAAACATAGATTATAGCGTTTACAAAAATGGTTGTGAATTTTCAGATATTATTGTAAAATATTAGAAAAAAACCTAAGGAGATTATTAAATGAGTGACTTAGTTTTAGGACTTGATATCGGTATAGGTTCTGTTGGTGTAGGTATCCTTAATAAGGTGACAGGAGAGATTATCCATAAGAATTCACGCATTTTCCCAGCAGCCCAAGCGGAAAATAATGTAGAACGTAGAACAAATCGTCAAGGAAGACGATTGACACGACGTAAAAAACATCGTAGAGTTCGTTTAAATCATCTATTTGAGGAAAGTGGATTAATCACCGATTTTACGAAGGTTTCAATCAATCTTAACCCATATCAATTACGGGTTAAGGGCTTGATCGATGAATTGTCTAATGAAGAATTGTTTATCGCTCTTAAAAATATAGTGAAACACCGTGGGATCAGTTACCTCGATGATGCCAGTGATGACGGAAATTCATCAGTAGGAGAATATGCACAAATTGTTAAGGAAAATAGTAAACAATTAGAAACTAAGACACCGGGACAGATTCAGTTGGAACGCTACCAAAAATATGGTCAGTTACGTGGTGATTTTACTGTTGAGGAAGATGGCAAAAAACATCGCTTAATTAATGTCTTTCCTACATCAGCTTATCGTTCAGAAGCCTTAAGGATACTGCAAACCCAACAAGAATTTAATCCACAGATTACAGATGAATTTATTAATCGTTATCTCGAAATTTTAACTGGAAAACGGAAATATTATCACGGACCAGGTAATGAAAAGTCTCGGACTGATTATGGGAGGTATACTACTAAGAAAGATTCTGAAAATGAGTACATAACTTTAGACAATATTTTTGGTATCCTAATCGGGAAATGTACATTTTATCCAGAAGAGTATAGAGCAGCAAAAGCATCCTACACGGCTCAAGAATTCAATTTGCTAAATGATTTGAATAATCTAACAGTTCCTACTGAAACCAAGAAGTTGAGTGAAGAACAGAAGAATCAAATCATTAATTATGTCAAAAATGAAAAGGCAATGGGGCCAGCGAAACTTTTTAAATATATCGCTAAGCTACTTTCTTGTGATATTGCAGATATCAAGGGATACCGTATCGACAAATCAGATAAGGCTGAGATTCATACTTTCGAAGCCTATCGAAAGATGAAGACGCTTGAAACCATTGATATTGAGAAAATGTCAAGAGACCAACTTGATAAGTTATCCTATGTCTTGACATTAAACACTGAGAGGGAAGGTATTCAAGAAGCCTTAGAGCATGAGTTTGCTGATGGTAGCTTTAGCCAGGAGCAAATTGACGAATTGGTTCAATTCCGCAAAGCAAATAGTTCCGTTTTTGGCAAAGGATGGCATAATTTTTCTGTCAAACTGATGATGGAGTTAATCCCAGAATTGTATGCGACGTCAGAAGAGCAAATGACTATCCTGACACGACTTGGGAAACAAAAAACAACTTCGTCTTCAAATAAAACAAAATATATAGATGAAAAACTATTAACTGAAGAAATCTATAATCCTGTTGTTGCTAAGTCTGTTCGCCAAGCTATAAAAATAGTAAATGAAGCAATCAAAGAGTATGGAGACTTTGACAATATTGTCATCGAAATGGCTCGTGAAACAAATGAAGATGATGAAAAGAAAGCTATTCAAAAGATTCAAAAAGCAAACAAAGATGAAAAAGATGCAGCAATGCTTAAGGCTGCCAACCAATATAATGGAAAGGCTGAATTACCACATAGTGTTTTCCACGGTCATAAGCAATTAGCGACTAAAATTCGCCTATGGCATCAGCAAGGAGAACGTTGCCTTTATACTGGTAAGACAATTTCAATACATGATTTGATTAATAATCCTAATCAATTTGAAATAGATCATATTTTACCTCTCTCTATTACCTTTGATGATAGCCTTGCCAATAAGGTTTTAGTTTATGCAACTGCTAACCAAGAAAAAGGACAACGAACACCTTACCAGGCTTTAGATAGTATGGATGATGCATGGTCTTTCCGTGAATTAAAAGCTTTTGTACGTGAGTCAAAAGTACTTTCAAACAAGAAAAAAGAATACCTTCTTACAGAAGAGGATATTTCAAAATTTGATGTTCGCAAGAAATTTATCGAACGAAATCTTGTAGATACAAGATACGCTTCAAGAGTTGTCCTCAATTCCCTTCAAGAACACTTTAGAGCTCACAAGATTGATACAAAAGTTTCCGTGGTTCGTGGTCAATTCACATCTCAATTGAGACGCCATTGGGGAATTGAAAAGACTCGTGATACTTATCATCACCACGCTGTCGATGCATTGATTATTGCTGCTTCAAGTCAGTTGAATTTGTGGAAAAAACAAAAGAACAACTTTGTAAGTTATTTAGAAGACCAACTACTTGATATTGAAACAGGTGAACTTATTAGTGACGATGAGTACAAGGAATCTGTGTTCAAAGCCCCTTATCAACATTTTGTTGATACATTGAAGAGTAAAGAATTTGAAGACAGTATCTTATTCTCATATCAAGTGGATTCTAAGTTTAATCGTAAAATATCAGATGCCACTATTTATGCGACAAGACAGGCTAAAGTAGGAAAAGATAAGAAGGATGAAACTTATGTCTTAGGGAAAATAAAAGATATTTATACCCAGGATGGTTACGATGCATTTATGAAGATTTATAAGAAGGATAAGTCAAAATTCCTCATGTATCGTCACGACCCACAAACCTTTGAGAAAGTTATCGAGCCAATTTTAGAGAACTATCCTAATAAGGAAATGAATGAAAAAGGGAAAGAAGTACCATGTAATCCTTTCCTAAAATATAAAGAAGAACATGGCTATATCCGTAAATATAGTAAAAAAGGCAATGGTCCTGAAATCAAGAGTCTTAAATACTATGATAGTAAGCTAGGCAATCATATTGATATTACTCCAAAGGACAGTAACAATAAAGTTGTCTTACAGTCAGTTTCTCCATGGAGAGCGGACGTCTATTTCAATAAGACTACTGGAAAATACGAAATCCTTGGATTAAAATATGCTGATCTACAATTTGAGAAAGGGACAGGAACATATAAGATTTCACAGGAAAAATACGATGGAATTAAGAAAAAAGAGGGTGTAGATTCTGATTCAGAATTCAAGTTTACACTTTATAAAAATGATTTGTTACTTATTAAAGATACAGAAACAAAAGAACAACAGCTTTTCCGTTTTCTTTCTCGAACTATGCCTAATGTGAAACATTATGTAGAATTAAAACCTTATGATAAACAGAAATTTGAAGGAAATGAATCGTTGATAAATGTACTAGGAGCCGTTGCTAAAGGTGGACAATGTCTAAAGGGAATGAGTAAAACAAATATTTCTATTTACAAGGTAAGAACGGATGTTCTAGGAAATCAGCATATCATCAAAAATGAGGGTGATAAGCCTAAGCTAGATTTTTAATATTAATTGTTAAAAAGTGTTGCAATTATAGTTGTCATATACTATAATAATCGTGTAAGGGACGCCTTACACAGTTACTTAAATCTTGCAGAAGCTACAAAGATAAGGCTTCATGCCGAAATCAACACCCTGTCATTTTATGGCAGGGTGTTTTCGTTATTTAAAAAGGAGAAGAAATGACTTGGAGAGTTGTACATGTCAGTCAAAGTGAGAAGATGCGCTTAAAGCTTGATAACTTATTAGTGCAAAAGATGGGACAAGAGTTTACGGTGCCACTTAGTGATATTTCGATAATAGTTGCAGAAGGTGGAGATACCGTTGTTACACTTAGATTATTAAGCGCCCTAAGTAAATACAATATTGCCTTAGTTGTCTGTGATAACGAACATTTACCAACAGGAATTTATCACTCACAAAATGGTCACTTTAGAGCTTACAAACGCTTGAAAGAACAGATGGATTGGTCTCAGAAACAAAAGGACAAGGCATGGCAGATTGTAACTTATTATAAAATCAATAACCAAGAGGATGTCCTAGCCATGTTTGAAAAAAGTCTAGATAACATTAGACTACTTTCAGACTATAAAGAGCAGATAGAACCTGGTGATAGAACGAATAGAGAGGGACATGCTGCCAAGGTCTACTTTAATGAGCTCTTTGGTAAACAATTTGTCAGAGTAACTCAGCAAGAAGCTGATGTCATCAATGCTGGTTTAAACTATGGCTACGCTATCATGAGGGCACAGATGGCTAGAATAGTTGCGGGTTATGGTTTAAATGGCCTATTAGGTATCTTCCATAAAAATGAATACAATCAGTTTAATTTGGTTGATGACTTGATGGAGCCATTTAGACAGATTGTAGATGTTTGGGTATATGATAATCTACGAGATCAGGAATTCCTTAAGTATGAGTATAGGTTGGGATTGACAGACTTACTCAATGCTAAAATCAAATATGGCAAAGAGACCTGTTCAGTGACAGTTGCTATGGATAAGTATGTTAAAGGCTTTATCAAATATATTTCGGAACAAGATAGCAGTAAATTCCACTGCCCAGTGGTATCAAGTTTAGAGTGGAGAAAATAAGATGAGGTATGAAGCGTTGAGATTATTATGTTTTTTTGATTTGCCAATGGAATCCAAGGATGAAAAGAGAATCTATCGTAATTTTCGTAAAGAATTAATTTCAAATGGGTTTGAAATGTTACAATTTTCGGTCTACTATCGCACATGTCCTAATAGAAGCTTTGCAAATAAATTTTATAAGAAGTTAAAGATGAGCAATCTTCCTGCTGGAAATGTGAGACTTTTGGCAGTTACTGAAAAGCAATTTTCAGAGATGACATTAATCATAGGTGGCAAAACTAAGCAAGAAGAAATCGTCAGTGATAATAAGTTGGTGGTCATATGAAATTTTTTGTACAACATCCTTACAGAGAACGTATTGAATTGAATATTGGGGCAATCACACAAATTGTTGGTCAGAATAATGAACTCAAATATTATACTTGGCAGATTTTGAGTTGGTATTTTGGTGGAAGAAAATACTCAAGTGAGGACTTAAGTATTTTTGATTATGAAGAGCCTACTATACTTGATGAGACTGGAGAAATAGTGAAGCGAAGTAGCTATCACTATATCGACATTTCAAGTTTTAAGGATTTACTTGAGCAGATGGAATACAAGAAAGGCACACTTGCTCACGATTACCTTAGTAAAGTTGTCAATCAAGTGGATATAGTAGCCCATTTGGAGAGAATTAATGAACAAGTAGAGCTTATAGAAGAAGACATAAATCGGCATATAAACTTAAACTGTGGTCAGGTGGAATACCATTTAGAGAATCGCCCTCTAACACTAGACCAACTACTCACAAAAAATTTTAGTCCATTTTTTACCATTGAGAATATGAATCTATCTTTCGAATGGGTTTCAAATACTGATAAACTATCCCTCTTTTTAGAAATGTTAGACCGTCTTCTGTCACAAACAACAGAGAAATATCTCATCCTGCTAAAAAAAATTGATAGTTTTATTTCAGAGGACTCATATGATAGTTTTTATAAGCAAATTGATCAGCTAGTCAAAAAGTATCCAAACCTAACCTTTATTTTATTTCCAAGTGACCAAGGCTATCTAAAGATTGATGAGGAAAATAGCAAGTTCGTCAATATTTTATCTGACCAGGTGGAGCATTTGTATGATGTTGAGTTTATGTATGAAAGTGTAGCGAAACATTATCCAAGTAATAATTTTCCAACGAGAGAGGATTTTAGGATATCCTTAGAGACCGTAACGCCTTATTTATTGACAAAAATGCTGAGACAACCTAGTCTCTCACTTGTTGATTCAGTAATATTGAATATCCTAAATCAGTTGTTTCATTTTAGTTACCGTATAAGATATTCCCAAACATCTGACGAAAAAATTTTACAGAAATTTTTAGAAAGTAAGGATTGACAAGGACACTTATTGATTTTATAATCACTATGTGGGTATAAAAACATCAAAATTTCATTTGAGGTTTTTGTACTCTCAAGATTTAAGTAACTGTACAACAGTTCCGTTGAAGTGGCACGCCTTTGTCTGGTTTTTGTACTCTCAAGATTTAAGTAACTGTACAACGATTGTAGGCGTTAAAATGCACCGATACGGGTTTTTGTACTCTCAAGATTTAAGTAACTGTACAACTTAAAGCAAACGCACCAGCAATAGGATTAGGTTTTTGTACTCTCAAGATTTAAGTAACTGTACAACCGGAGAGAGAGGCACGACACGCCTTGAAGAGTTTTTGTACTCTCAAGATTTAAGTAACTGTACAACAAAAAACGACGGATAGTCGTCGCTTTAGGTGTTTTTGTACTCTCAAGATTTAAGTAACTGTACAACGTTCTAGCTTATCAGCAAATAACTTTCACGGTTTTTGTACTCTCAAGATTTAAGTAACTGTACAACGGTTCCGTTTGTAGAGTTTAAATCAAACAAGTTTTTGTACTCTCAAGATTTAAGTAACTGTACAACCCTTTCTTAAGAATTGGCGCAACGCAACTTGTTTTTGTACTCTCAAGATTTAAGTAACTGTACAACGGTTTAGGTAAAGGTAAAGCTACAAGAAGTGTTTTTGTACTCTCAAGATTTAAGTAACTGTACAACGAGGGCAATGATACCAAGATTTAGAGCGTGGTTTTTGTACTCTCAAGATTTAAGTAACTGTACAACGAAATACAGGTAACTTTACTATTAAGTCTCGTTTTTGTACTCTCAAGATTTAAGTAACTGTACAACTGGCTTGTCTCACTAGCTCTATGCCTATTGGTTTTTGTACTCTCAAGATTTAAGTAACTGTACAGTTCTATTCAACTTAAAAAGCCAGTTCAACTGAACTTGGCTTTTTAAAATACACGATAAACATAAGGATTATCAGGCTGACTAACCTCTTTAATCTCAGTTAAATTAAGGATAGGGAGGCTCTGTTTAAGGTTTTGATAATAATTCACAGTGATGGTACCAGTGACTGTTACCCAGGTATTATCCTTAAAGGTTTGGTCGCTTCCTGTCGTTGCCAGTCCGTAAACACCTGAATCGGCGATACAGTGGATAATACCGAAACGGAAGATGAACTGATATCCCTTGGTCTGTGGGTCATTGTAAACAAAGCCGGTATAGGTGACCTTCTTGCCCACGAAATCGTTTGGATAGAGATAGATGAGCTCCATGACTTCCATGTAATTTTCCGTGGTAATCTGGATGGTCTCATGTCCCTTGTACTTGGCTAGCTCCTTGGTCATTTCCTTCTCATAAGCTGAGGAGGTGAAGTAGGAGCTGGTGTCCGGCCTTAAGTACTGGATAGTCGTTCCCTCTTGATCGGCCTGATTAGGGTCGCTCCCTGCCGCCAGTGGGAAATGATAACCTTTAGCTGATACAGTATTGGCATCCAGGGTCACCGTTGGCACTAAGAGCCCAGTGAGAACTGGAAATGCTAAGAGAACGATGCTGGCTCCCTTGGCCACTCGACCTGACAAATGCGAGTGAACCT
>ERZ773006.842-NODE-842-length-11844-cov-3.76402_pt1 | contig 11844 bp, 7 predicted proteins | sample MGYA00580843_ERZ773006 | MGnify/ENA primary metagenome ERZ773006 (study PRJEB29015, sample SAMEA2738011) | human oral metagenome | biome: human oral; feature: human-associated habitat; material: dental | place: China | collected 2052 ... | reverse complement strand
GCTTAAATTTAATTAGTGAAAATGATATAATGAACTCAATTACTTCATAAATTTTCAATAAGTGGTAAAAATATGAAAAAAATGGTCGCAATTTGCAACTGGATAAAATAGTTTTAGAAGGTTAAGGTCGAGAAAAGGATAAAAAATGATACTAATCGTCATCGATAATAGAGAAGAATTGGGAGGTACTGAGAATGACACAAATAAAGATTAAAAGTAATCCATATAATAGAGAGATTTCATATCAGACATTTGATGTAGCAACGGGAGATTGGATTGACATCAAACAAAGCGATGAGAAAAGTAGGTTAAGAGAGACGGATTCAGAACGCTCTTTTCTACCTTTTAAGATTAAGGAAATTCTTAGCATTATTGTCAAAGAATACTATGTCGGAAGAGAAAAAGTACAACTATTATTTGAAGGGACTCAGGATGAGTATGTTGAAGTAGCTTCAGTTTGTGAATCAGATGAATTTAAAGAAAAGATTGACTTGATGCGTTCGAATACGATTCTTAAAAATGCCCGCTTTATCAAAGGAAAAACCAAAGAGATATTTGGAACAGTGAATCCAGTGATTAAACAGATTATGCAAGATGACGAAGATGTGATAAAGGGAATCAATAAAGTTTCGAAAGCTTTAGATGATGTGATTCCACTGTGTGTATTCGGGAACTATAGTGCAGGGAAGTCTACTTTTATTAATGCTCTAACAGGGGTGGAAATTCTTCCGAGCGGAAGTGACCCTGTTACGGCTAAAATTTATGAAATTATGAAGTCTGAACATCAGGATCAAGCAGACATTACTTTTGATTTTCACAACGAAAGAATTAAACTGTCGATTGAAGGAAAAGAGCTTAGAGTATCGGAAGGCGATTCAGAGTGTGAAATCGTCAAAAGCATTAAGGAAGAAATCGCAAACGAAGGCACGTATGAGTTATACGCGATGGTACGTATAGCGGTGGAAATCATCAATAATTTTGAGAAGAGGGATAGAGAAGTTACTGAAATCGGCAACGTCATTTCATTAAGTGTTCCGTTCTCTCCGAATGGAATAATTGGAACGTCTCAAAATAAATTTGTTATTTTTGATACTCCGGGTTCGAACTCGAACTCAAACGAGGACCATTCAAAAGTGTTGGCTGAGGCGATGGCTGGATTTTCAAACGGAATTCCACTCTGGATTACTCAGTATGATGCTCATGATACAAAGGATAATGCCGAATTATGTGATAATGTTCTGGCAATTGATTCATTGGATAAACGATTCACCATGATTATTTTTAACAAAGCAGATGATGCGGACCTTCCAGAAGACGGATTTACCGAGAAACAAGTTAACGAAATTTTAGAATATCGTGCGATTGAAAAGATGTATGCTAACGGGATTTTCTTTGTTTCATCGATCATTGGCTTAGGCGGAAAAAATCATGGAGAGTTTGTAGACAGATTTTATGGGAAAAAATTTAGAACACAAAGTTTAACATTCTCAGATCCAGAAGATATCGACTATATGTCTCTATACAAGTACAATATTATGCCTTCGCAAGTGAAGCAAAATGCCCTTGAGTATTCGCAGAAAAATGAAAATCTTATTTATTCGAACAGTGGACTGTACTGCATTGAAAAAGAAATTGAAACTTTTGCAAGTAAACACTCTGCATATAACAAGTGTCAGATGGCGTTGTCTTTTCTTAGCAATGTAATTGATAAGACAAATGAGCGCATTGAAGAGAAAAAGCGGACAAGAAAAGAAATCAGAGAGCATTTTGAGCAAAAATTAAATGAAAAAACATTACTTTTAAAGCAAGAAATCGAAGAGTCTGCTAGAAATATGGAAAAAGCAAATGAAAAAGATTCTAAGACGGTTGTAGAGGAGTACGTTAATCAAAATCTTCTATATCCAATGGATGAGAATCAACTTGCGCAAAAAGACGCCGATATCCGCAAAGAAATTTTTGAACAAAATGATTATGAAACTACAGCAAAAGAACTGCAAGAAGCTACAGATAAAGGGTTTGAACATTGGCAAGAAAATTTCCAAGGGTTGTTCAAACAGAATATTATAAATGCTGCAAAAACGTTGGTAAATGATCTTGCAAGCGATGTAAAAGATTTTCAAGAATCTAGAACTAAAAAGAATGAAAAAGAGAAATTGCTTGATCATTTAGCTTCAAATAAAACGATGAAATACGTTATCAATTCCTATCAAGACAATATTGATGATGCCCAGAATAAACTATCTACCTATTTAGATGAATATTGGCGTGAAAAGGAAAGAGAGTTTAAGAGACAACTAATTCTTAAAGTGACTGAATCGGATACATTAACAGAATCACAGCGAGAAGAAATAGCGGAAAAAATAAAAAATTATGATGTGAACAATTTTAAAGAGCAAGCTAATTCGGTGTTTGTCAGAGAAAAATTCTTAAGAGGAATGGTGTTAGGAATTCATCTTTTTGAAGATGAAAAATTGAATACCCGACGTCTAGCTAGAATCTATAATAATCAAATAACGACTAATGTAGAGAAAATGTCCCAAGAGATGAATGAATATTGTTTTATACAATTTAAAAATTGGGAGAAAAAGATTCTTGATGAAATTAACGAAGGACTTGCTGAGTATAATCCAGAATTAAGAGAGTTGACTAAGAAAATTCGTCTTGAGACAGATAGTCTTATCGAGTTAGAGCAAAATCAAATGATGATACGATCTTCTTTAGAAACGATTAAGAGTCTGATGTCGTGGGAAGTAGTGGAAGGGGTATAGACTATGGGAATTAAAAATGCCATTAAGAAAGTTGCTGGAAAAGCTGGAGACCAAGTTGCTAAGTTATCTTCTTTGAGTCCAGAGCAGTTAGAAAATGTACAGTTGCTTCGTGAAAAATACTTGCTTGAAACTCCGAATCCAAACGATGCTACTGCGCGCGAGTTGACGGAACGTTTGATGGCTGCAAGCAGTGTCGAAATCTTTAATGCATATCTTCCACAGATTAAGGATCTTTATTTACCACTCAATAATGAGGCGGAATTTGGGAAAGAGTTCGATGATGCGCATAACATTCGCTATATCAACATTACAAAGTGGGTTACAGATAAGAAAGAAAATAACTTAGAGAAACTGGTTAATGTCTACGCAGTGCTTTCTAACGATGATTGCAACATTGCTTTAGTGTTTGATCGTAAACAAAATACGACAAATGTGTATCTAGCGGTTGTGAATAATAAAAATTCGAAAAGTAGTACGGATGTTGACAACTATAAGGATCAAATTGTTGAAGCGATTAGAGGTAATTTTCCTGGAGCTGAGTGGAAGGAAGAAGGAATAGGGGTATTACCATGCTTTACAGAAGATAGAAAGTATTCGGTGTCAACGGCTTCCAATATTCCAGCGGAAAAATCAGAAAAGTTTATTAGCCAAACGATTGAAAAACTAATTGATGGAATTGTTCCAGATACGAAAAAGAAAGAATATACGATTATTCTTCTGGCAACTCCAATTCTTGATGTAGAAGATAGAAAAATTAAATTGGGAGAATTCTATTCAGGCTTAGCACCTTATGCTTCCTGGTCTACAAGTTTTCAAAGAACAGAGAACGAAAGTGTTAGTTCATCTGCGACGGTTGGTGTCAACGTAGGGGCCAGTGCGGGAGTCCAGAACGGAGTCAATACTGCCATAACAGAGAGCCAAGGAACATCAGATAGCAGTGCTCGAACAGATACCGAATCTGCAAGTGATACAGATACGACTGGTGAATCTTCTACAGAAAGTGACACTCAGAGCAGTTCGGAAGGTACGAGTGAAGCGAATACAGATACAACGGGGCATTCTAATTCAATTGGTGGTGGAGGATCTGCAGGAGTATCTGTAGGGCCAGATGAATTTCATGTGAATGTCGGGACCAACGTTAACTATAGCGAAGGCTGGAATAGTGGCACAGCCAAATCTCTTGGAAAAACTGCAGTCGAAACGATTGCTAAGGGAACAGCAAAGACTTTGACTGATAGTACTAGTAGAACGGTTGGGACAGCGGTTGCGAACACTCTAGGTCGAGCAGTGACTAATTCGATTGCGGCGACAAATGGCGCTACTAAGAGTATAGGATTCGGTGCGAATATCGGCGCAAACTTTGCGCGTTCTTCTACGACTACAATTATGCTGGGTAAAAACGAAGGCATCACACAGAACTTTACGAACTTTAATATTCAATATGCCTTGGAAATGTTAAAAGGACAGATGAAACGTTTCGAACAGAGTACGGCGCTTGGAATGTGGGATTTTGCAGCTTATGTGATCAGTGAAGATCCAAACGTAGCGAATAACGTGGCTCATTCGTATTTAGCGTTAACGCTGGGCGAAGATTCATATATGTCTAAATCTGCCATCAATACTTGGCGTGGAAATGTAGACGATGAAGCTGGGCAAGCAAAAGAAATCACTGAGTATATTAAGACACTTCGTCATCCAGTGTTTGGATTAAATCCTGCAGTGGTAGGGAAGATAGAAGATAATGAAGTGAAACTTGAGGTAGACGAAGAAACAGAATTTATCGTTTATCCGCCGATTGTTACTGCAACAACGAGTCTTTCAGGAAAAGAATTAGCATATTCGTTGAACTTCCCTCAAAAATCAGTTGCGGGACTTCCAGTACTAGAATGCGTGGAGTTTGGAAGAAATGTAGTGACGTATGATGATGTTTATCGAGGCGAATCCGAAATTAAACTCGGTCATGTATTCCATATGAATCGAATGGAAAACACGGAGGTGGCTCTTTCTAAACAATCATTGGCTTCACATACATTTATTACGGGTAGTACCGGTTCTGGTAAGAGTAACACGGTCTACCAAATGATTGATCGCGCTAGAAAACTAGGAGTTAAGTTCCTTGTGGTAGAGCCAGCTAAAGGTGAATATAAGAATGTGTTTGGTCATAGAAATGATGTGACAGTGTTGGGGACGAATCCACTTGTCAGCCAACTTCTAAGAATCAACCCGTTCAGTTTCCCTAAAAACATTCATGTCCTAGAACATATGGATCGATTAGTAGAAATCTTCAATGTTTGTTGGCCAATGTATGCGGCAATGCCAGCAGTCTTGAAGAGCGCTGTTGAAAAGTCATACGTAGATTGTGGCTGGGATCTTGTTAAATCCCAAAACAAATATGACGAAGAGTTATATCCAACCTTTGCGGATGTGGCTAGAAATGTGAAAAGCATTATTGATTCAAGTGAATATGATGCGGAAAATAAAGGTGCCTATAAAGGTTCATTACTAACAAGATTAGAATCATTATGTAACGGTATTAACGGAATGATTTTCGTTTCGGATGAAATTAGTGCGACACAATTGTTTGATGAAAATGTCATTGTCGACCTTAGCCGTGTCGGTTCTAGCGAGACAAAATCACTAATTATGGGGATGCTAGTGCTAAAACTTCAAGAGTACCGTATGTCATCAGCAAATGGGATGAACGCCGAGTTGAAGCATATTACAGTCCTTGAAGAAGCTCATAACCTATTAAGAAGAACTTCAAGTGAACGTTCGTCAGAAGGAAGCAACTTACTCGGAAAGAGTGTTGAGATGCTTTCGAATGCAATCGCGGAAATGCGTACGTATGGGGAAGGATTCATTATTGTCGACCAGGCGCCAGGATTAATGGATATGTCCGTCATTCGAAATACGAATACGAAAATTATACTCAGACTTCCAGACCAAACGGATAGAGAGTTGGTCGGAAGAGCAGCGAATTTGAATGACGACCAAATTACAGAATTAGCAAAACTTCCTTGTGGGGTCGGAGCTGTATACCAAAACGAATGGGTGCAACCAGTCTTATGTAAGGTTGATAGAGTCGATATCGATGAAAAGCCATATCAATATACTCCTAAGAAGCTTGATGGAAATTACAAAAATGATGTAGAAGTAGTTTTATTAGATTGTATTATGAAAAAAGTAATTGCCAGAGAGAGTGATAAAACAGATTTGAAGGGTATTAGAACAGCAGTTATCAAATCAAATTTGGATTCACGAATCAAAGGTTATTTCTTAGAGTATCTTGACAACGATGGTGAAGAGGCGTTGGCTGCATTAAGAAAGCTTGTATATAATTTTTTGTCTGCAGAAAATGCGGTTATTAATGTGAAAAACTTCAACGATATCACAGAATGGGTACGAAAAGTTGTTGAACAATTAATTCCTTCCATAAAAGACTACTCAAATAAGCAAATCGATTCAGCTATATCTTTAATTTTAGAAGAGCAAGCTTTACGCAATGCAATGTATAAAGGTTACTTAAGCCGCTTTGTGGAAGTTTATAAAGAAAGAGGTCGAGTGTTTTAATGAAAGAACTAGCAACCATAGATACAACAGAAATTAAAATTTCAAAAGTTGAAGCTTTTGTAGAAATTAAACCAGAAAATGGAACGGATTTTCAGGAAGCACGCGATTTTTTAAGAAAAGAATTTTCTGGGGAAAATATTAAATATAAAGAACGACTAAAACATGTTCCGATAAATGGAAAAAATGGTTATTACGAAGGTATAAGAGGAGAGTCAAAATTTATTCCGTCAGAGGCAACAGCTCGTGGAGTAGCCTGCAAAGAAAAATTAGCTGAATACGGAGTTGATGGGATTGAATATAAGGGTGGTAAAGCTGATTTTTCTAAAGTATCTTACGTAACAGTAGAAATAGAAAATATGACGGGAAATCGTAATGACTATCAAAAAGATGGTGAATGGAAGGCCGGAAACTTCTCTCAAGCGGATGCTAAAGCGGTTGAACAATGGAACGCTCAAGGGAAAGATGGAAGAACGGATTGGACAGAAAAGGATGTCTATAATTTCAGAAAAGATCCAGAACACAAGTACACTTGGCATGAACGTTGTGATACAAAAACAATGGATTTAGTACCATATGAAATTCATAGTTTTTTTGGACACTTAGGTGGAGTAGCTGAATGTAAAGCTAGAGATGCTAAAAATAACGGAGGTGAATTCGATGAGTAAGATTAAAGCTGAAATCTGGGGTAGAGAGTTTGAATTACCGGTCATCGTGAAGAAGTTTAGTGGAGAAGATAGTACAGAAACGCAAAAGGAAGCAGTAGAGCGATTTAAGAACAACTTACAATTGATAAACGCTGCGAAATCTGAAGTTGTGAAATACATCTTAGAAAATGGCTTGAGGGATAATGGTATTACAGAGGTAGACAACATCTTCAAGTATGTCATCCCTAAAACAATCGCTGTTCCACAAGTTAAGGAAAGAGTCGTAGCCGTAATGTGCGACTTTAAATTCGACATGGAAAATGGCTTAGCCATCGTTTTTGAGAACGAAAAATTCAAAGAAGTCGGATATCAAGATTTAGTGTTATAAAGCTAGTAGAAATATAAAATGATAAAGCTTAGAAACCGCGTGTTTCTAAGCTTTATCATTTTATGCATATAAGAATTCTTTTTTATTAATACTAATTAAATAATTAACGAAATATAATGAAGGTACTTTCATTTAAAAAATTGAGTAGAAAGTAAATCGTAATTTTTTTCGTTAAGGCGATAGTTCTCGATTTGAACAATATTATACTGATCTGTATTCTTAAGATATTGTAAATTATCTGTCACTATTGAAAAGAAAACCTGGTTTTTTAAGGGTAAAAAATATTTTTCAATAGCTGAGAATAATACTTCTGCCGTATCTGGTGAGATTTCATTTTTTATAAAAGAATCTATACAAAATGGGATTTTATAAATGCTATATTTCTCTATTAGAGAAATATAAATTAAATAGTTTGCTAGGTATTTAGTATTTTTATCCATTCCGCTACCATTAATTTTTTTGAATTGTAAAAAACTAAATTCATCCGAAGCATTAAGATTCATAGAGTAATTGATTTGATTTCTAATATCTTCAAATTCGGTTTTCAAGTGTTCTCTTAAAGAACCTTTTTCTTTTAATAATTCTCTTTTTCTATCTTGTATGGACTTTTTCTCACTTTCCAACTCTATTCGCAGTGCCTGTTCTTTTCCTAGAACTTTTTTCATTTCTGATGCAGTTGCTGTTTTTGCTTTGGCGTTAATATATTCGTCGATTGTTGATAATCGTTTTGATTCTTTTATTCTTTTGTGTAGTAAATCTAAATCTAATTCTAGAGAATTTTGGTTGGATTGAATCGTCATAACTTCTGTTTTTAGATTTTCTATTTTTTTAAAGATAGTATCTTGTAAAAGAACTATTTCAAACTCATTATTTTTTAAATCAAGTCTAGTAAGTGATTGTTCTCGTGTTAATTTGGAATGACAGTATTGGCATTCAGATTCGATTTCTTTATGACGCCGTTTACTTATATTTAATAATTGATGTAGTTCATCATAGTCATTGTGCAAAATATCCAATTCTTTTTGTTTTTTGACAAGTTTACTTCTATATGATGATATTTTTTTAGAATAACTATCAACTAAATCCAAATAATATTTAATCTCTTTATTAAATTGTGTTTTATCAATTTCCACAATTTTCGGAGTGCCAGAAATTTCTTTAATATAGTGATTTAATAAGTTGCTCAAATGACTTATTGTGATGTCTTTTTCTTTAATGAGTTCAGCTAATTTATTAATTTTATTTTCTAGTTCTTGAACGTCTGTGTCTGAAATAGAGAATAGGTATTCAAAAATAGATTTTGGGATATTTCGGTATTGCCCTAATGAATCTGAAACACTACGGTATAAAATACCGTCCCAAGAATCGTCTTGATCTACGTAAAATGGTAAGATTACTGCTGATGAATACGCGGAGTTTAACTTTTTCGTATTAGTGTTCGGTAATTTCATATCAATACCCAAAGAAGTTTGCAACCATCTAGAATACTCTTTAACGGTCAAAGGCGTAGGATCTGAATCTATTTTAAAGTGGTTTTCTTGTCTAAGGATTGTATGTGTAGACCTATCATCAAATTTCACTTCGAGTTGAAAAACTTTATTTTTTTCATTCCAGCCGCTTGGAAAATGTTTAATATCAAAGCCTAGTGCATAGTAAATTGATTTCAACAGACTAGATTTTCCTTTTTTATTTCCATTGCTGACAATAAGGTTTGTTCCGTTGGAAAAATCGAAACGTGTTCCTTTCTTCTCTGAATAATCAAGAATAGTTAATGACTCTATTAACATAATGCATCCTCCCAAAGTTCACAAAGGCATTCTATTGCGATTGCGATTATAAGATTATCGTTTGTAATTGAGCTATCATGATTTTTAATAATTTGAACAATCTGATTAATTAATTCTTGCTCGGTTGATTGTTCTAAATTTAAATTATTACAATAATTTTTGGTTTTCTTTTTTATATTTTGATAACTTACTAAAATTTTGGTTTTTTCTTGTTTGATTCTTCTTTTTTTAAATTCGTTATAAGACAATTTATCTAGAATTCTATCAAATTCTTGATGCTGTTCAACACGAGCGAAAACCTTTTTAAGATATACATTATCAATTGTTTTTAGCGAATAATTATTATCGAGAACAATTATTTCACTCTTTTGATCAATCATTAGAGAAAGTTCTGACAATAAAGCGCGCCCACTTTCGTTGTTAATTTGTAGATTTTGAGATACCAACTCTCCGAAAAGACGCTTAATAGCCTCTGTTAAATTATTGTTAAAAGGAGTTTTGTATATATATTGATTTTTTAAACGTATTTGTTGATTCTCATTCAAGTTTAAATTATCTGAAATTCTTTTCAAATCCTGATCGGAATAGTTTAACAAAGGTGAAATAATATTACCGCTTACAATTTCTTTTAAAGAATTTTGAAATTTTTTATCTATATCCCAAACAAAAATTTTTCTAATATCCTCATCATGACCTGGAATTAAATTTTTCTTTATGATTTCCTTAGAAATAAGTTTTTGTAGTGTTATATTTTTTTCTCCTTTTACTTGAATAAATATAGTTTTGCCATTCACATACACCTGAAAGTCGTCCTCAGCTTCTGGAATTATTAAAAAATCCTCGCGCTGATAGTTGTTAATCATGATTAGTATTATTGAAGCTTTTTGATAATTAAACCCTTTTATAGCTATAGCCCCGCCGTTGTTGATTTTATTAGGCATATAACTCCTCCTTGAATAAACCTATCTAATTAATATAATTATAACAGAAGAAATATTTATATAACATCAAATTTTTCAAAGTAATACTTATTATTTATTGAAAATCAATTAGGTTTTCCCTTATTTTATGAGCGAAGTCATATTTCTAACTATAATTCTTCTTGCCTAAATGACACCGTGTCATTTGTAATAACTTGTGTAAAGATGACACTGTGTTATCGGAGGAGGACAACCTATGCCAAAAGAGGTATTTTTAAAGCTTCCAGCAGAGAAGCAAGAGAAAATCTTATCCGTTTTAGAGACAGAATTTAAGACAACGCCATTTCAAAAGGTGAACGTGAAAGAAATCGTCGGGAAATCGGGAATGACAAAGTCGTGAGCGAAGGCCAACAACTCGTGAGAAATGGCGCTCTAGCAGGAATGTCGGTCCTAGCCCACATCTCATTTTCTATCGCTCTTATCTGAACCGTCGTTAAGATCTTCCAGTATGAATTCGCAAATTAAAGAACCTACAAAAGTCAGTCGTGATTGCGGCTGGCTTTTTTGAGATTTTACAGTGTTTTTTCGGGCAAGCAGTTTGCTATATAAGTCTCCCTAATCGTATACTAACGATGTACAACCATTAAGGAGGGTTTTTATGTTTTTATCGGAAGAGTTATTACAAGAAATTCATGAGCGTGCACCGCGTTATGACAAAGAGAATGCGTGGCCTGCGGAAGACTATGCAGCGTTAAAAGAGGCGGGATACTTGAAGGCGTTCGTGCCAAAAGAGTACGGCGGATTAGGTCTCACGTTGAAAGAGATTGCGCAAGAACAAACGCGTCTTGCGATGGCGGCTCCAGGGACTGCGCTTGGGGTGAACATGCACCAAATTATTGTCGGCCTTGGCAAGCACATGGTTCGTTTTGGCAACAAGAAGGGTGAACAAATCCTTCGTGATGCGGCAGAAGGCAAGTTGCTGGCGTTTGGGATTTCTGAACCTTCGAATGACCGCGTGTTATTCGGTTCGATTTCTGAGGCTCGTCCGGAAGAGGGCGGCGCGTATCGTTTCTACGGCAAGAAAGTCTTCTTATCAATGGGCAAATATTGCGACAAGTTGGTTTCATTTGGGCAAGATAATACAGGTGAGTCACCACTCTCAGTCTTTGCGTATTTAACACCTGACCAAGAAACGTTTATCGTAAAAGACGACTGGGATACAATGGGCATGCGTGCGACGCAATCAAACAGCGTTGAGTTGAAAGGTATCTTCGCAGCAGAAAAACAAATCCTCACAAAAGTCGCTCCTGGACCAAGCTTTGATCCAGTGGTATTCGGTATTTTCGCGTACTTCGAAATTTTACTAGCGGCAACGTACTTTGGTATCGGAAAACGTGCGCTAGAAATCGGGGTAGAGACAGTGAAAACTCGTCATTCTGTATCGAATGATGCGCCTTACTCTAACGATAAAAACATTCGCTGGAGAATTGCGGAAGCGGCGATTATGCTAGATGGCATTCAACCGCAAATTAACGAGTTAAGCGACACGCTAGAAGCAAGCACAGAATACAGCTTCATCTGGTTGCCTCGTTTATCTTCTATTAAAAACCGTTCAGTGGAAGTATCGAAGAAAGCCGTGGAAGAAATTGTTCGTGCATGCGGCGGAAGTTCATACTTCAATCGTACAGAATTATCTCGCTTATACCGCGATGTGTTGGCTGGCTTGTTCCAACCAAGTGACCAAGAGTCATTACATGATGCGTGGGC
>ERZ773006.835-NODE-835-length-11962-cov-15.6825_pt1 | contig 11962 bp, 18 predicted proteins | sample MGYA00580843_ERZ773006 | MGnify/ENA primary metagenome ERZ773006 (study PRJEB29015, sample SAMEA2738011) | human oral metagenome | biome: human oral; feature: human-associated habitat; material: dental | place: China | collected 2052 ... | reverse complement strand
TATCAAGGTTTCTTCTTTTTTGGTACTCAGGTCTCACATCTATTGTAACGCTACATTGAAGGATAACGAACCTTAAGGGTTAATTTCAAATAATTCTTATGGTATAATAAAGTTTGGGAGTTACTCTCTAACAACATGACGTACTAACATACTTTTGTTAGTACATTTTTCATTTCCGGACTTTATATTTGTTGCGCTTGCTCCTCTCTTTCAGCACGTTCATCTGCTCTTACTTTTTCCATAAAGACTCGCATATTTCCTTTTTCCGCATTTTTTAAAGCAAGAGTCAAACCACGCATAAAATCTTTTGATATTTTTAATGGCGCCTGACTTTGCTGCAAACTCGATTGCCTTATCTGCTGCTTTTCTTGCATACTTTTAGAAATAGCTTGAGCGATTTTACTTTGTTTCTCACTTTCGGATTCAGGTAATAATTTCCGATATAATTTTTTTAATTCAGAAAAATGAATGGCGTTTTCTTTTTTTAAGTTTTTTATTTGACTATCATCTTTAGTCTCAGCAATAATCTGGTTATTGTTGTAAATACTATGTTTCACCTGAAAAATAGTCACATGCGTCTTTAGTTCATCTATATAGCCCTCTTTTGTCATCTCCTGCCCTTTTAATAGGGAAAGGATACTTTTATCTTCAAGAGACGAAACAGCTCTTATTTCAGCATTTAAACGGTTTATAGGGACTTGGATTTTTTCAGCCGAAGCTTTTGAAATTGAAAATTGGGCACTATCTTCAAATTTTTGAGATAGTTTTTCTTTTTCTGCAAGCTCCCCCTTTTTTAGTTTAAAATTCGGAGTCAGTTGAAATTCGATATGTTTTAGTCGCTCTTCTATCTCTATTTTTTTAAGAGTAACAAAAGTTTGGTCATTTTTTAAAGGGTTCATCTGCTCTAATAAACGTTTTTGAATTAACAAAGTTGCCTGCTGCTCTTTTAACAAACTTAATTTTAAAGCATAGCGGAAAGTTCCTAATTCCTGACGCTCTTTCTCTGTTCGATTTGCTTTATTTTTAGCAGCATCCACTAGCTCTTTTAATTCATCTGAAGATAGCAAAGATAACTGTTTCAAATTCATTCTTTTATTCAGAACATCTTCTTGTACTTGACTAATGTCGTAAGCTTTAGTTGGAACAAAAGTTGGCTTCCCAGCTTTGTTTCCATTAACTTCAGGTTTTAAAATTATAATGGGTATAGCTTCTTCAGGGACAAGATAGCCCATTTTCTCCCAAACATCAGCTAAGTGTACAAACGTAGCATCTGGACACTGTTGTCGAATCCTTTCTTGATTTCCTTTAGAAAAGTCTTCTATATTATTTTTAGGTTCGACATTGGCAATTCTAGGCACCTCTTGCTTAAATTTTTGTAGAATCTGATTTCCTAAACGCTCTCTCAATTCATGTTCTCTTCTCTGAATCAATTTTTCAATCTCATACCCTTTAGACTGTCCTTGACTACGAACAGCTTTTCCGTTCACATATCGCAGCTTTTCGTAAGTTTGATTTTTTTCAGCTGAATAAACTCCTTCGTACATTTCTAAAAATTCTTTTGTTTCCGTAAGAAATTTCTGATAATCTTCTTTCCCTTCGTTTTCAAAGTAAGAGTCCAGATATTTGTTTATAAAGAATTTGCTAACTGCAAAATCTTTCGCATTAGAAGCATACCGCCATTGTTTTTCAAAAGGCAAATGATTATAAGCCTGCTCCAAAAAATTTTTTTCAGCTGAAAGCGTCACTTGATTATTTTTAAAAACATTTGTTAAAAGATCAGATTTGAGATTAGCCAGAACTTGTTCTTTTCTGACAATCATATTACGAGTCTGTTCATTGATTAGTCCATGAAATACATCACTCTTTAGCTGCTTAATAGTCTTTTGAGAAAAGTTCCCTCGATATTCCATTCGACCACGTGGACGATAAAAAATCTTTTCCCGGTTTGAGTTGATTTCAGAAAGTCCAATATGCACATGAATATTATCTGTGTTGAGGTGAATATTTCCCCACCAAAAAGCTGAATCTGAAAGTCCTTCTTTTTGAATGACTTTTGGCATAGTTTCACGGATAACATTTTTAATTGCTTGTTGATCGACATGACCAGTTGCTTTATCATACAACCCTTCTTGAGCTAAAAATTCATTATCAAACGAGATGACTCCTTGCCAAAGCAATGACCCATTTTGATAAGCTTCTTCTAAATTTCTTTTTAATTGATCCACACGTTTTGTTTGAAGATAATTAGCATCTTGATTAAAGACAGCAGTCCATTCCTGATTTTGTTGTTCAGTCGCATAAGAACGATTCATATAATCAATGTATTCTTTAAAATTTAAATTTTGTTCAGGAACAGCTTTTTTGATTTCTTTAATTTGTTCTTCTGTCAAATCTTCAATCACTTGCTTGTGATTTTCTAAAGATAAATCATTCTCTAATTCAACAGCTTCATCTCGATTTGTATAGTCGACATACTGAGCGTTTGCTTCAGTATATTGCAGCATAAAAGTGATGTTTGGACTCGTTATTTCACTCACTTAAAACCTCCTTAATGAGAATGTTTAACAGTTTGACCTCGTGCAATGTCTTCCTGAATCACATCCTGAATCCGAGCTAATAATTCGTGTTGTTTAGAATCTAATTTTGAATAAATTGATTCTAAATCCTGTACATCCCATTCCTCACCCTTCGTGATTGAATGGAAATTAGTTAATTCAAGATAAAGTAATTGATCCATCTGCTTCTTCAACTGTTTAATTGCTCTTTGACTTTCATCTGGAGAATTTTCAACATCCTGTTTCAATTGAGCCATTCGTTCAAAATAACTCATTTCGTTTCCTGTTTCAATGAATAATTGATAAAAGGTTTCCAGTAAAATTGTAAATGCCGCAGAAACTGTCTGTTTGTGAGAAAGAAATTTATTTTCTTCTCTTCCCAAATAAGCAACAACCTCTTCAAACTTCTGCAAATTTTCTTCGTTACAATAAATAGATAATCTCGATTTCATTTGTTTTATCGTACTCCTTTTTTATTTTATTTGTGATGTTCCTGTTAAATAATTTATTTCATAATTTGGTTGAACATTGAAGATATAAATATCAAATGAGATAGTTTGGTCTTCAATACTTTGCGCTTCTATCCGAACTCCTCTACAGACTAATTCAACATTTTTAAAAAGCGGGGTCACTCGATAACGTACATGATGACCTGTTCTCTTAATATACTGAGCAATGAGATTTTCATAATAAACCATCGAATTTTTTTCAGCCGAAAAGTTAGCATTCAATGCTCTTGTTCCAGTAAATAAATTTTTAACATTCGCATTTTCACCACTCAATTCAAAAGCAATTAGGTGTGATCGATTATATAAATAATCCTTTTTTCCGTTAAAAATAATTTTTTTATTTTTCCAGCCAGAAGGATAAACAAAAGAAATGTCTTCTCTTTTTCCTTGCGGCATAAGTTCTCTACCTAACATAGCATTCGCTTCACCAACTCGTCCTAAAAAATCTAAATCTGAATAACGTTCCCAAGCACCTTTTTCTAAACTCAATTCCTGAGAAGTGAATTGAGCTTTTTCATTAACAGAAATCACTTGTTGTCCGTCAAAAACTTTTTTCTTCAAAGCAGTATTTTGTTTTTGATACTGGTCTTTGGTGGCAAAATTTTTTTCTTCAGGTGAATCAGTAAAAGCCAGTTGCTCTTTAATATCATGTTGGGTAAAAACAGTAGTTAATTGCTCACGATTTTGGGGCTGAATTAAAAAAATTACAATAAAAATGAGAGCAATTACTGCAAATTTATTTTTCTTCATCTATACTCCTTTCGATTATTTTTCTGTTTCAAGAGCATCTAAATCATCTATAAATCGTAGCCAATCTGTCGTCAATTTTTCGACAACTTCTTGTTTCGCATCCAAACTAATTTGACGAATTTCATTTTTCAATAATTGATCTAAGATTTCTTTTTGTTGAAATTTAATTTCTGATAAAGTTTTCGCAAATTGATTCTGATACAAATTCAAGCCATCATTATTTACGATATTTTGAAGTTGGTCAAGCATGAATTGATTAAAGCTAGGAAACTCATATTTTTCGCAAATCAATTTAAGTTGAGAAAATGTTAAATTAGGTACAGTCCGAATTTTGATTTCTCTAGTCATCACTTTCTACCTCTCCCTCATATTCTAACCAACGAGAAATATGATTGGCATATTGTTCCATTTTATCTTCAAATGTTTTTAGCTGCTCTTCTTGTTTTTGAACCTGCGCTAAAATAAAATCATTAGTCAATTTCATATTTTCTAAATGACTTAAATATAAACTTTCTGAATGATTAAATTGTCCTTTAGCAATTTTTTCACGACACATAGAAAGTAAAAATTCATTAAAAGATTTTGCTTTATTTTTTTTAGAGAGAGCTTTAAGATAATCTATTTCATGAATCGATAATCCACGAATTTCAATTCTATTTTGCTTGGTATTTGCCATTACTAAATCGTCCTTTCTCAAAAAGTAAAGTGCCCTTCTTTTTTCTTTTGACGAGGCAAAAGCCAAAAGAAGCAAAAAAGAAAACCTCAAACTCGCAACATCACGAAAACAAGTTTTCTATTTTTGCGGTTTTCCGTCACCCAAACATTCCAGCAGGGCTAATGCCCTATCGGTGTTTCAGGCTTGGAAAAAGAGCATAAGGGAAACTGTCCCCACATTCTGTGTGGAGTTGATAGTATCAACGTTTCCGGTACCGGTAATTTTCTCGGTTTCACCTACTTTTACACACACTGATAAATACATTTACTTACACTGTGTGTTAATGTCACACGCTGAATACATACATTTACACACCTTTCTATTCCTGAAAAATAAATCATCATATCATTTATTCAAGAGTTAATTCTGCTGATTTTCAACTGAAAAGTCTTGCGTATTTGCTTCATTTTGTTTTGCTTCTTCACGAGCTTTTTTTGCTGCTAAACGTTGTTCTTTTTCCTCTTCTTTTACAAGTGTTAATTCAGATTTTAACGTTGATAAAACTTCTTCATACGACAAATTTTTATCTTTTTTGAATTGAATTTGCGTATAAATTTTTCCAATTTCTTTTTGAAGAGTTTCTTCCGCAAGTTTCTGTTCCGCTTCCAAAGCGATAACTTTTGCCTTGGCTTCTTCAAGCTCTGATTTAATTTTATTGATATTCTTTTTTGCCATTTTAGCACTCCTTTATATTCTATTTTATTTAGTATAAGAGATATTCTTTTTTTAGTTTTTAATGGGACAAATCAGAAAAATAATTTTTAACCTGACAAAAATAAAAATTATTTTAAGATAAAAGACACCCCCTAATATAATTATTAGGGAGCAGCCTGTTTTAAAAATATTTCTTCAGTAAACCTTCAGCGTTTTTTGTAAAAGCAGCCTTTCGACTAAGTTTAAATTTAATTAGTATGTGACCAAAATCTTCCTCAATTCCAAATGGATAAACCATAAAAACAGGATAATAAATCGTGTCTACATCTATAAAAGCCCGTTCCTTTTCTTTCTCAAATGGCACTGCTTTATAACCGATACCTGTAATTACTTCTCTATTTAGAAAACTTAATTCGATAACTCCCTGATACGGTTTTTTGATCACATGTTGGTTCATCATTTTCATCCGTTTGTCCACATTTTTTTCATCCGCATCTGTGTAAAAATTGCACTCTGGAGGTAGCTCATCTGTTGTTTTTCGGATTCCTAAATAAGTTTTATTGAGCACATTTTTGAAGAGATAGACCTTAAATAATCTCGGTTGGATGACAATTACCAGAGTTGCCAAAACAAGACTAATGAGCCAAAACGCAAAGAGATGATTGACCAAAAATTCTGTCAAAACATGTTGCTTAATATAGACATTACCAGCTAGAAAGAATAAGTACATCACTCCTAACAAAAGAGGTTTTTTTATCCGTTTAACTTCTTTTGAAAGAAGTGTATGAATAACATCTGTTGTTACTTTAAACATAACTATCAATTCTAAAACTTTCACCGTAAAAAATTGAATATCTTGTGGCATGTAATAGGTCAACAAACCTAAAAAAATCGCTGAGAAAAGATAAAATTGTCCCTTAAATAAGAATTTTATCAGCCAATTCAAGACACAAATCAATGATAATTTGATTCCATTCTTATTTAGTTCTTTCCATTTTTGAGTGTAATTCTTCATGATTTTTTTCCTTTCAATTTAGCTTAATTGATCAACTTGTTTCCTGCAAAAATGATGAGTGTATCTTTGATTTTTGTGAAGTTGTTCCATAAATCTCCATCTAGTCTTTTTAGATCAATAACATAAATTTTGTGTTCATCACAGACAGGCTTCTTAATGGTTATTGTAAAAGCTTGTTCATCTATGATAATTTCCCCTATAGCAAGATACATTGAAGAAAACATGTCCCCTGTATGTCCAGGCTCACTATTATAAGTTATTCCATTTTCATCAATGTCTAACATCACCCATCTTTGTTTTCTAAATAATCCTTTTGTACTTGTAAATACTACACGGTGTTTTCTAATAGGTTGTTGTCCTTTTGGTGCGAGTTTACCATATATTTTTTCCATAACTTTACCTCTTTACTTCCGCATTTTGTTATTTCATCTCTACAGTCTCTATCGGACTTGAAAATTCAAATGTACCATCTTTGACAGCTGCCTTTTTCTTTTCTAACGAAGTTGTTTTTTCTTTTAAAATGTCTATATTTTGGTTAGCTGTTTCAATAGAACGATTCTTCGTTTCTGTATCAGAATCAATCTGTTCAATGTCTTTTTGATTCTTGGTTAAGTCATCACCTGATAAATATTTTGCTTCTGTTAACAAGCTTTCTTTAGAAGACTCATTATCTTTGATGAGCTCTTTTAGCTTTTTAATCGATTGAGTCAATTTCTTCATCTGCTCTTTTTGGAAACCAATTTCTTCTTCAATTTCTTGAAGAGCAAATTCTTCACGAGAAATATTTTTAACAGTTGCTATTTCTATTTTTTTGTTTTGTGGAGTGACAAAAAATTGAACCACATTTTCTGAAGATTTATCTTCTTGTTTGAAACCTTTAAAATCATCATCTGATGAACTAGATGGCGTAGAAATATCTACATCAATTTGATTTGTAGTCACTCTATTATTTTTAATATCAATCGCAAAAGCTCCAAAACCTTTCGGAACATTTTTGATAATGACGGATATTTTTTTATCAGTAATTGGAATTACTTCCATACTTGTATCAGAAGACTTATGTTGTGCATATAATTTCCAATTTAACCTTTTACTATCTATTCCACGTGCAATAGATGAAGTAGAATCCGTTGTTTCAAACTGAAGAACAATCACTCCTGTTTTGGGAGAATAGATTTGTTTAACTAGACTAATTTCTCCTGTTCCGTTTTCAAATACTCGCTTAGTCGCAAGTTGATCTGTTGTAAAGGTTTGACGCTGCGGGGAAAAAATAGCGCCTAATAACAGACTAATCCAAGCAGCTAACAAAAGTGAAAAAGTAATCAATTTTCGCTTCACAACATTTTCTTGACACCATTCTTTTATCCTGTAAAAAAACTGAATAACTGCACTTTCTTGAAGTTGTTTAATCAATTGTTTTATTGTATCTATCATTTTTCTTCCCTCCACTGACGAAGATGAATTTTACTATCTGGATAAATGATTTTTAAAAGCATCATCAACACTAAAGAAGCTCTGTAGATTCGTTTTTCTTGTTCAAAGTTCCGAATAATCGTCACATGAAAAAGTGGAAAAAACCAGGCTATCAGCAGAGCAGACATTGTGATAATATGCCCGATAAAATTAAATAAATTACTCACGGAATGCCTCCTTTATTGTTTGCTTATTAGCTATAAAATCACCTTTATTATCCTTTTTAGCATATAAGTAAGACGTGGTAACTCCTTTACGTATAGAGACTATTGTGGCTGCTTTTTTTACGTCATATTGATGTACCAATTTTTGTCCTTCTTTCGTTTGAATATTGATATAAAACGTTGGATAATCACTCTCACTAGCAGCTTTAATCACTGCATTTTTAGCAGCTCGACAATAAGGACAAGTCTTTTTATAAAAGACAAGCTGAACATTTTGCTCAAGTACTACATCGTTGTATTGCTTTTGAGTTAAATGACTGTCATAAGGGACATCAAACTGGAAACTGCTATAAATAGCCATACCAAACAATAAAACCAATCCAAATATTCCGATCATAAACATTAGCTTATCTTTCACCATGATCCCCTCCTTCTTCTTCAAGAAAATCAAATAAATTGCCTTGAATCATTTTAAATTGAGCCAATTCTTTTATTTGGCTGTTTAATACTTGAAAAGTATTTTGCATTTTCTTTTGGAGCTTTGGATCAAAAGAATCAAAGATCTGAACAATTGGAAGCATTGGAAGATGATCATTCTTTTCAGCTTTCAACAGACTAGATACAACATTGTCTGATTTAATAATATGATCTACTCGAATTAAAGCAGGAATACTTGTAATGACGTCTTGGTTTTGATAGAAGGTCAAACAAATATCTCCTTCAGCAATAAATTCATAATCAGAATGTTGGTCATCCATTTTAAAATAATTAGCATCTTCTTCTTGACCTACACCTGTTAAATAGTAACCACGAAGAATTTTATATTTCTTTTCAGTCATTTCTACTCCTTCTTTCTAGCTGACTTTATGAAACCGAAACGGTGCATCATAATAATTTGGCAAACAAGTAAACTTCTTAGTTGTCGAAATAGGCTCTTCTTTGTGATAGTGCTTCTGAATATACTGACAAGCCAATCCTTGACTTTCAAAAACTAAAATCTTCTCTTCACTATCACGAACGTAGTCCCCTAATAAAAAGCTAAAGATGATATATTTCATTTTAATTTCTCCTTATCATTCAAAATTTTTTGCAATCGCCTTAATCACATTTACCGTAACACTATTTCCAGCTTGTTTATAAAGCTGACTGTTACTATTAACCGTCTGAGCTCTTTCAAATGCCCAATCAGGAAATCCCTGAAGTCGCCAACATTCTTTAGGAGTTAATTTGCGGATTCTAAAACCTTGTGATATTCCAAATGTACCACTAGTAGTATTTCCATTAAAACCGCTGGCTGTTAAAGTTCCAACTTTATTTTTAATAGACTTATTGTAAAAGTCATAGACCTGTACATAATTATTTTCTTGATAGCTGTGGCTCGTTATGGTTGGTGCAATAACATGTTCTCCACCCTTATTAAAGCCGTGTGATTTCTGGATCATTTTGGGTTCTTTTTCAGCATTTGAAACGTTTGATACAACAATCTTACTTCCCTCACCTTTATTCGTCGTGATAGTTGGAGCCAAGCCTTTATCAGAATAAACCTCTCCATTCATCCCTTTTCATATAATTCAATAATGAATCTTATATCATTATTTAAAGCTACAAAATCCTCTTCAGTAGAACTAGTATGTAGCAATAATTCATATTGACCTTTACAAAGTTCTCCTAAGCTCTTATTTATGTTTATAAGCTGATAAAGATTTTGTTCTATCTTTTTTCTTAGTTTTTCTAGCATAGAAATATTCTCCTACTAACAGATTATTATTTTTTTACATCTATTTTTCTGCTCACAAATTCCTCACGGTATCCTAGATATAATGTAATGGGAGTTTGCGGGTTTTCAATCTAGCCTACATCAACCTCAAACAAAGAGACTTCTTGAACCTGTTTGAAAGCCATCTCTGCTCTTTGAAGTACCTGTTGGATAAATCCTAATCTTTCTTCAAAGAAAGTGGCTATATTAGCAAAATAAGCTTCCTGACGCTCTCTTTTAATCTGAATAACAGATAGAAGAACAGATTTGATAGAAGCAATTCGAATACCTCCACCTCGACCAGATTTTACTTTCAAAAAGATTTTTTGTTCTTTCTTCAAAACTTTCAATACCTTATCTAAACTTCTTTCTGGAATTGATAGTTCCTCTCGTATCGCTTTCTTTGTCGTCTGAAGAAATGGATCAGTATCTTGTGACAGACTTTCTAAATAGTTCATGACATCACTTTTCCATTCATGCAGATGACTATTTTTTCTTGCTTGTCGAGGTTTCTTAAACTTCTTCCAACCTTGTCGAATAAAAAGATCACTAATTGTTAGTTTCTTATCCACCCAAGCTTTACAAAGCAAGAGAACAAAATCTCTACTAGCAGCTTCGTATTTTCCAGAATAAGCACTTTTGACAACCTTCAGACATTCGTCCTGAGAGAGTGGTTCGTCCAATCCTACATTGAATTGTCCCAAAACTGTCTCACAATCGCCCTGAGAGACACCTGATGAATAGTTCGCAAGCGCTAAAGTGAATAAGACATTGTTTCTTCCCATCAGGGCTTTAGTTCCCTTGATATTTGATTCATTCATCAGCATTCTATACCAAGGCTCATCAATTTGTTTTTTGCCTTCCGTTCCTGTGATAACAGTTAGATTTGCTTTCCGTTTTGAAAAGCTAAATTCTGACTGTTTCATAGACCATTGAAGCCATTCTTCAAATGAGTAGGTGTATTCTTCAAAAAAGAATTCTACGTTGTCTGTGCGAGGAATTCTAGCGATTCCAAAGTGATTACAGGTTAAGTCAACTGGAAGGGTTTGGCTAAAATGATTTCTCAAGTTCTGAGAGATTTCTTTCGCAACTTTGATGACTTTGAAATTTGAATGAGCTGTCACGTAAGCTGGCTCTTTCAATGCAAAGTAAGCTTGATAACCTTTGTCAGATTTTAAAATGAGCGTTGGCATAAATCCTAAATCCATTGCCACATTCAGGATGTCTCCAGAGGACATTTCTTCAGCTGATGAAGTAATATCAAAGTCAATGTAAAAAGTGTTAATTTGTCTAAGATTCTCTTCGTTGTGTCCTCGTGTAATCCGTCTTTTTTTGTCGCTATAAGCTCCATATCGATAAACATTTGGTGTCCAATGAGTAAATCTATCCTGATTCTCTAGAATGGCTTCTAACGAGGTTAAAACTACTCCAGTAGCATGAACCATATCATCTTTAGAACGGTAGCCAAAGATAGAACCTTTATTTTCTTCTTCAGGAGCAGTTTTAGGTTTTAATTGACTGTTCTTAAACTTATAGTTTCTAATCCCATTTTTTAGGATGAGATGGTAAATTGTCTCTAGCTGCATAATTCTCCTTTTAGTTTCATACTTCCTGGTAAATAATTTTTTGACTTTGCATAACCAGCTTGTAAATCTTGCTTATTATAGATTACTGCAGGATGAGTCTCTACATATTGACTACGTTTCCATTGACTACGCAGTCGTTTTGCAGATCGATTCATCTTTTTTTCGATTTCTGCAAAACGAAAGCCTAATTTAAGGTATGTTATAACATCTTCTTCAAAACTCTCTTTATCAGATTGCTTTCTAACTTTTGTTTCAAAAGTATTTTCTGTATCATCTTCTCTAATACTTATCTGATATTGAATGTAGAGGCTTCTCATCTCTTCTATTTTCTTTTGCCATTGTGGGCTATAGCGTTCACCTGAATACTTATTTACTAATTCTCTTACTGGACTTTTGAACTTTAGCTGAAATCGATCAAATTCTCCTAAATCAGCGAACGGGTCAATAAAGCCTAATGGTTCACTCTTTATCAACTGCTCATAAAAAATATTTTTTTCCATAGCTATCACTCTTCATTCATACTTTAATAAATACTTGGATAGTCAATACTGAAATAATGTGACTTAATTTCTTAAAACTAGTAATAAGGGATTTTTATATTTCATCAACACTTCTCCTTTCCTACTTGTTTTAAACAAACAAAAAGAGAGTTGAATAATCAACTCTCTAAATTACTTAAACATTATAAATATTGAATTTTTTTCTGATTCTACAAACTCTTACCACTTAGCTGAAAATTGTTTATTGAGATACAATTGTGTGCAATTAGTCCTGCTAAGTTTATT
>ERZ773006.829-NODE-829-length-12039-cov-22.0579_pt1 | contig 12039 bp, 12 predicted proteins | sample MGYA00580843_ERZ773006 | MGnify/ENA primary metagenome ERZ773006 (study PRJEB29015, sample SAMEA2738011) | human oral metagenome | biome: human oral; feature: human-associated habitat; material: dental | place: China | collected 2052 ... | reverse complement strand
CCTGTGACATGTAAACTCCTCATAGATAGTATAACTCTACTATACCATATTTTGGTGGAGAAAGGGGGAATGAGTGTTTTTGCTAGGGGAAGAGTGGTGGAATTTGAGGCTAAACATGCTATAATAAAGGGAGCAGACATGTAGTAAAGGAGAGAGTATGATACAGGTAAAACCAGAACTGGAGATAGAAAAACAACTGATCAACCAACTGGTAACTGGGGAAAGTCAGTGGACTTACAGAGATGACCTTAAAACAGAAGAGCAATTATGGGAAAACTTCTTTGAAAAGCTAGCCCAGAACAATGTGGCTCTATTGGCAGATTATCCCCTGACAGAACAGGAAAAACGCCAGATAAAGAATCAACTGAACTTTGTTAGCTACTATGATGCAGCCAAGTGGTTGGTAGGCGAAAATGGCATTGCCAAGGTTGAAGTGCAGAGAGAAGATGCTAGTTTGGGTACGATCCGTTTATCCGTCATCTGGCGAGACAATATCGCAGCTGGCAAGTCTAGTTATGAAGTTGTCAATCAAGTCGAGAGAGACAAAGTAAATCCTCAGGATCAAGATCGTAGGCTAGATGTGACTCTCTTGATCAATGGGCTTCCCATGATTCAAATCGAGCTTAAAAGTCCCAGAGTTGCTTTTCTAGATGCCTTTCATCAAATTAAAAAATATGACCGCGAAGGCAAGTTCCGTGGCATCTACTCTAGCTTACAGATGTTTGTTGTGACCAATAAGGTAGACACACGCTATATCGCTGCAGCCAGAGAAAATAAACTCAACAAACAATTTCTAACCAAGTGGGTGGATAAGGATAATCAACCCGTAACGAGCTTGACGAGTTTTGCTCACGAAGTTCTTTCTATCCCTCGTGCCCACCAGATGGTCATGCAGTATTCTGTCCTTGATGATAGTAAGAAAGCTCTTATCCTCTTGCGTCCCTATCAGATTCATGCTATCGAAGCGGTACAGGAAGCTTCTCGTCGTCAGGAGTCTGGCTATGTTTGGCATACGACAGGTTCAGGAAAGACCTTGACTTCTTATAAGGTAGCTCGGAATCTCCTCCAGATTCCTTCCATCCAAAAGACGATTTTTGTCGTTGACCGAAGGGACTTGGATCAACAGACTACTTCGTCCTTTCTCTCCTATGCGACTAATGATGTCATTGATATTGATGAGACGGATAATACTCATGATTTGGTTAAGCGCTTAAGAAGTAATGATAAGCGTGTCGTGGTGACCACCATCCAGAAAATCACCACCATGATGCGTAAGTTTGAGCAAGGACTTTACCAGCGTGATGCTGACAAAATCAAGGGACTCCGAGTGGCCTTTGTCGTGGATGAATGCCACCGTGCTGTTACGCCACAAACACAAAAAGACATTAAGGGCTTTTTCCCACAGTCTCTCTGGTATGGTTTTACAGGCACACCTATCTTTAAGGAAAATAAACGCCAGCAAGTCGGTGATCTAGCCCAAACCACCCAGCAACAGTACGGTGATCGTCTCCATGAGTATACAGTCAAGGAAGCTATCCATGACGGAGCGGTTTTAGGCTTTAAGGTGGATTATCGCAATACCCTTATCACGGATAAATCCGAAAATGACCTACCAGATACTGTTTACGAGGATGAGGAGCATATGCTGGAAGTCTTGGATGCCATTATCAATAAATCTCGTCAACAGCTAGGATTCCAAAAAGGAGTAGGTAAGACCTATAATGCCATCCTAACCGTTAAGTCTATCCCACAAGCCCAAGCCTACTATGACTTGCTCAAACGAGTTAAGGCTGGGGAGACGAGGGTCAAGGTATCGGAGAGGGTTAAGCAGGTCCTTCCTGACTTTCCAAAGGCGACCATTACCTACTCGGTCACTGAAAATGAAGAAGATTCTAGAGCCAACCAAAACCATATGAAGCAGGTCTTACTAGACTATAATCAAGAGTTTGATACTCACTTTACCATGGCGGATCTTCGTGGCTTTAATACGGATGTCAACAACCGTCTTGCCCGAAAACAGGATAAATACCTTTATCGCAAGGAGCAGTTGGACTTAGTTATCGTGGTCAATCGTCTCTTAACGGGATTTGATGCTCCTTGTCTATCGACTCTCTTTATTGATCGCAAACCCATGCAACCGCAGGACTTGATTCAGGCTTTTAGCCGAACCAACCGGATCTTTGACTCTAGTAAGACCTACGGTCATATCATCACCTTCCAAAAGCCCCTAGCCTTTAAGGAAGCAGTGGATAATGCTCTTAAACTCTACTCAAACGGTGGTGAAAACGAGGTCCTAGCCCCAAGCTGGGAAGAGGAAAAGAGAAACTTTTTGAGGAGTTGTAGTGATTTCCAAAATCTCATCACAGATGATCCTGAGGAAGGACTCCAAATCGAGCAAATCTCTACACCTGAGTTGAGGAAACTAGCTAAAACCTATCAAGCCTTTGATAAATACCTAGCCTCTATCCGAGTGTACAAAGAGTATGATGAGGAAGAACTTTACAGTCAGACAGGACTTGATGGAGAAAAGTTGGAAAGGTATCTGGGCCTTTATCGAAATGTCCTTGCAGAATTAAAAAGCCGAGTAGAGGATGATGACGATGGAGAGCCACTTGATATCCACTATGAACTAGAGTCCATCCAAGTGGACGAAATCAACTATGCCTATATTCTAACCTTGATCCAAAGCCTGATTGAACAAGGTCAAAGTCAAGAAAAGAACTTAAGCGTCCAAGATAAGGAAGCCGTGGATAATTATATTCAGAGTCTTGAGAAGACCAATCCAAATCTTGCCCAGATCATCACTGAACTTTGGAGAGAGGTACAAGAACATCCAGAAAGATATCGTGGTCAGTCTATCGCAAATATTTTGGATCAGATGGTCGAGGCTGTCATCCAGCAACATATCCAAGTCTTTAGCAAACGTTGGTATGTCGGAGAGGATGAACTCCGTTACTATGTCGAACACTACCGTAAGGGAGCTAAAAAACAACTAGGAGAAAGTCAGCTGACCAAGAGTCAGCGCTATCAGGACTATAAGCTAGAGGTGGCGGATGCTCTCAATCCTCTCCTCTATAAAAAACAAATCAAGGAAGCCTATACCCAGCTAGTGGAGGAAGTTATTGAGCCGTTGAGGGTTGGAAGATAGCTCTTCGAGATTTAGAATAGATCTCTTTCCTAAAGTTTACATGTATTCTAGGTTTAGAATAAGCGCATTTCCATAAATTTATAAGCAATCTACGTTTCGAATAGCTTATCTGAGAAAGTTTTAAGGTCTTCTAGCTTTCGAATAGTCATCTTTACTAAAATTTATATGTATTCTAAAGCTAGAAAGGCTAAAATCTAAAAATAGTAAGAGTCTCTATCTGATGGACGGGGTGTATATCCAGTCAGATAGGGATTTTTTAATACTCTTCGAAAATCCAATTCAAACTACGTCAGCGTCGCCTTACCGTACTCAAGTACAGCCTGTGGCTAGCTTCCTAGTTTGCTCTTTGATTTTCATTGAGTATTATTTTGAAATGTCTGATTTTTCCTGAAAAGTACATTTTAGATGGAAATAATGACAGTTGAGCGGATGGGAGTCGAAATGGTTTGGAGAACTGTTAGAATGGATGTATCAACTTAAAGGAGAAAATTGATGAAGAAAGTTAGAGATGATGAGGAGAGTGTACTATGGTCACTTCCTGTATTTGGAATTGTATTGCTAGTCTTTGTATTGTTTCAAGTCTTTGAAGTAAAGGACAGTTCGATGTTAATAGAACATAGAAGAGGGAGTGTTGTAAAATCTGTTCCAAGAGAACATCATCTTGCAGATATACTCCACTCTTTGTTTGATAAAGAAGATAATAAATGATTCGTTAAATAGAAAGGATATCATCATGACAAAAACATACGCTATTCGCCCACTTAGTTACAGCAACTTTACCAACCGTGAATTTGAAAGCCTGATGATGGATACTCATCAAAGTTTGGCAACTTTTTCTAAGGCAAACAAGGATGAAGGGATGTATGCCAAACATTTGGAACCCTTCAAGACCAAGCTAAATGATTTTCAAGCTCAACTTGCGGCGGTGGAAACGAAAGAATCTAGCAATCTGACAGAAGTCGATCGCAATCGTGATAGTGCCTTGGTCGGTCTCTTTACCCTTCATAGAGGATTTGCTAAGATTAAGGATGCCAAGCTCAAAGAAGCTCATGAAACTCTGAAACCAGTCTTTGCCAAGTACAAGGACATCACCAAGCACAGCAACGATGTGGAAACGGCAGAAATCAAGAGCCTGCTCAAAACGCTTAGTGAAACACCTTATCACGAGGCAGTTACCAGCCTAGGACTGACCCCTATGCTGACAGCGGTGGTAAATGCTCAAGAGGAATATGACCAAGTGGAAAGTAAGGCGCGTGCTTCTAAGTCTGCCAAGGAAGTTGGCAAGACCAGACAACTCCGTACCGAACTTTCAACCAGCTACGACCTCTTTATGCGCTATACCGCAGCTAGTGCAGAAGCCTACCCTGAAAAGGAACACTTGACTCAACTCCTCAAGGAACTCAATAGCATCCGAGATAGCAAGCGCCGTCTCATCACTAGTAGCAAAAAAGATAAAAAGACCAAACCAGCAGAACCAGCCCAAGCAGCAGGATAAAGGCAACCCCTTAGAAGCGGATTTCTAAGGGGGATTTTTATGGTTTCGTGGTATAATTTTAGTAGAAGATAATGAAGGGATACAATTTGAAAAAGTAATTATTTAATCTTATTTTAACTATTGTGCTTATATATTGATGGGGAGTAATTATAAATTACTACATTCAGCAAAAAAACTATAGAAACAGGAAGTGAAAAAAATATGAAGAAGACCATAGCTGTATATGATATCACTAATACTATAACTGAAATTGACTTATTAGATAATCCAGAAAAGATTTTTAATATAGCAAATATTTTTAATAAAATTGTTGGAGAAGATGATAGTAGATCGCATAGTACTATCTCTGCGGAATTTAAAGATGAAAGTAGTATTCTAAAAGCATATAGTGAAGATAGAGAAAATTTTGAAATTAGATGTTTTGCTGAAAAATTGTTACTTGCAGAATGTAGTGAAAATAATGGTAGAAGAAAATCAAATGTAAGAGACGGCTATCTTTTTGTTCGAGAGACAGAAAAAGAATTAATATTATTAAAGCTAGAGAAAACTCTTGTAGCAAATAAAGAAACATTTGAGGTTGAAGGTCAGCTGGGAACGGATAAAAGTTACTATAAAGTTTGTGTTTTATCTACAGAATTAAATAACATTGCAGTTATAGATAAGAGTCGCAAAGTAGCAAATTATTGGTTGGATAGCTTTCTAGGGTTACAAGAAGTAAGAAACAAAAAGATTAATACATATGATTTGTTAGAATTGATTGAGTCAAAGGAATTATTCTCTGAGGAAATATCACGACGTGAAGATATTGATGATATTATTAGAGAATCAAAAAAATATATATTTAACAGCAATATATTTGATAAGAGTGGGCTTATTGACTGTTTAAATGACAGTGGTTTAACAGATATTTCTACTCATGTGGAAAATTTTGAATTACAATTTTACTCTGATAAATCTAGTAAGTTAGATTACAGTTTTGAAATTGACGAGAGAGTATTAAAGGATCATTTTAAAAGTGAGATTAGAATCTCTAAGGAAACTGTAATCAGGACAGATAATTTCGAGAAACTTATTTTAGATGGAGGGGTATTACTGTCAGGTGATGAAATTACACTTGTAGTTGATCAAGAATGTCTTGAGGAAATTAAACAAAAACTAGGTGAATACTATGCCAAATTGGAATAAACTTTCTTATGAAATAGAAAATATACCCAGCAATAACTCCCTAATAAAAAAATTAGAATCTTTTGGAATTGTGAAGTATGATGCGGATAAAAATATACATACTATTCAGACTTTGGGATTGAAATCGGTAATTTTTAATCTAGAAGATTACATTGAACATCAAGAGTCATTTCAAGGTAATGTCAGATATTTTCAAAAAAAAGATTTTTCTAAAAATGTGAGAATCATCAATAAGGATTGTAAAAATACTTGGATTGAAGAAAAGAAAAATTTATCTGATGAAATAATAAAAATAGAGAAAATATTAAGTAATAATAACATTAATATAAACGCTAACAATAAGCATTTATATAATATTCCTATATCAATTTTTAATTCTAAGAGCCCGATATCCAAAGTAAGAAAAACTAAATATATTTGTATGATGTTATTTTTCAGTAATTTTACTAACTACGAAAATGATTTATTCAAATTTAAACTATTCATAGATAATAATGAAATTACATATGATTATTGTTTTGAGGATAGTATTCCAGATAAACAACTTGAATATTTAGAAGAATTATATTATTGGATTATTGACGATGGCGATAACTATATACAAAAACTGAGTATTGTAAGATCGCTTCTATTAAAAAATAAGTCATTTATCATAGAAAATAGTTTGATAAATTCAGTAAAAAGTATTTTTCAAAGAATAATTAATTCTAATGTAGATAGGTACTTTAATGAAGTTACTCTATTAAAAGATGACTTTTTAAAAATTGTAGAACGAGAAAATGATATTTATCAATCGTTACATATTAAATTAATTGGTTGGTTTTCCGCTCTAGCACTACTTGTTTTTGACAAAATTAAGAATTATTCAGGGAATGACATCTTCTATAAATTGTTAATGTCAGATAGTCAAAAAACACAGTTACTGTTAATTATGTTAATTTTTGCTCTTGTATTTATTTTAATTATTTACGTTTTAGAGATGAAGAAAAATCAAGATGAATATAGAAAGTTAAAATTATTCTATACAAATAGCCTTATGTTTGATGATGGGGATTTTGAAGAAAAAATAAAACTACCTTGTCTTGATTTTAGATATATTTTGTTCATGCTATGGATTGTCGCTATATTGTTTTTAAAATTATTTACTTTTAACAGAAATTTTATCTGCTATTCTGGAGTTTTAACACTAACTTTTTTACTTTTTTTTGTAATTATTAAATTAAAAAAAGATAAAAATTGAAGAGGATTAAGGAGTCACCATTGGACAGAAAAAAGAATGTACCCAAAACTAGGTTTCAGAATTATGAAGATGAATGGGTTTATAGTACTATAGGACGCCATATTTCTTTGTTAAATGGGCGTGCTTATAAACAGGAAGAACTACTAGATGATGGAAAATATAAAGTTCTCAGAGTAGGAAATTTTAATACTAATAGCAAGTGGTATTATTCAAATTTAGAGCTTGAAGACAATAAGTATGTAAATAAGGGAGAACTACTTTATCTATGGGCAACTAATTTTGGACCAGAAATATGGATGGAAGGAAAAGCAATTTATCATTATCATATCTGGAAACTTGAATTTGATAAGACCAATATCAATCAAGATTATTTATATATTTGGTTAGAGAGTGATAAGAATAAAATCCAACAAAATACCAATGGTAGTACAATGGTTCATATTACAAAAAATATGATGGAGGAGAGAAGAATTTCACTTCCTAGTCAAGATGAACAATCCGCCATTGGCTCCCTATTCCGTACTTTAGACGAACTTCTTGCAAGCTACAAGGATAATCTCGCTAACTACCAATCCCTAAAGGCTACCATGCTCTCCAAGATGTTTCCTAAAGCTGGACAGACAGTTCCAGAGATTCGTTTGGATGGATTTGAAGGTGAGTGGGAAGAAAAGAAACTAGGTGAAATTGTTGATATCGTTGGAGGAGGAACACCTGACACTAATGTCAAAGAATATTGGAATGGTGAAATAAATTGGTTTTCTCCTACTGAAGTAGGCAATTCAATTTATCTTGATACGAGTGAAAAGAGAATTTCTGAGCTTGGTTTACAAAGAAGTTCTGCTAAAATTCTTCCTGCAAATAGAACTATTCTATTTACCTCAAGAGCGGGTATAGGAAGTGTAGGAATCATTACAAAAGATTCAACAACTAATCAAGGTTTTCAATCACTTGTTACTAAGCAAGGGATAGATATTTATTTTTTGTTCTCATATTCGAGAGAAATTACAAAGTATGCTCTAAAACACGCCGCAGGGTCAACTTTCTTAGAAATATCAGGTAAAGAGCTAGGCAAGATGGATATTATTATTCCAACTTATGATGAGCAACAAGCTATTGGTGTCTATTTCTCTAATCTTGACCAGCTTATTACTTCGTATCACGAGAAAATCACTCAGCTTGAGACTTTGAAAAAGAAACTCTTGCAGGATATGTTTATCTAGATGATTAGTTATAAATTTTAACAATTATATTTCAAAACTTAGAAAGAAACATTATGGAAACAACACAAACTTCCCAGTCGCTTTACCAAGCCCTGTGGAATTCAGCGGATGTTCTCCGCTCTAAGATGGATGCTAACGACTACAAGTCCTATCTTTTGGGTATGGTCTTTTATAAGTACCTGTCAGATAAGATGCTCTTCTTCGTGGCGGAGACTATGGAGGAGGGGAGTGAGAGTCTAGAGGCTGCCCTTGAGGTCTATCGTAACTACTACGAGGATGCGGACACCCACGAGGATCTTCTTGCAGTTATGAAGGACGAACTCAACTATAGTATCAAGCCTGAGTTGACCTTTACGGCTCTAGTAGCACGTGTCAATGAGGGGACTTTCCAGTTGGAAGATTTGGCTCAGGGTTTTCGTGATATTGAGCAGAGTGATGAACTCTATGAAAATCTCTTTGAAGATATTGACCTCTATTCCAAAAAGCTAGGGGCGACTCCGCAAAAGCAAAACCAAACGGTGGCGGCGGTCATGAAGGAGTTGGCTGTGCTAGATGTGGCTGGTCATGCTGGTGATATGTTGGGGGATGCTTATGAGTATCTGATTGGTCAGTTTGCGACTGACTCGGGTAAGAAGGCTGGTGAGTTCTATACACCTCAGCCTGTTGCCAAACTCATGACTCAGATTGCCTTTTTGGGTCGTGAGGACCAGCTAGGCTTTACCATCTATGATGCGACTATGGGGTCTGGCTCCCTCTTGCTCAATGCCAAGAAATACTCTCATAAACCGCAGACAGTGGTCTACTTTGGTCAGGAGCTCAATACCTCAACCTATAACTTGGCTCGGATGAACATGATTCTGCACGGTGTTCCAGTTGAGAATCAATTTCTCCACAATGCTGATACACTGGATGAAGACTGGCCGACTCAAGAGCCGACTAACTTTGACGGTGTTCTCATGAACCCTCCATACTCTGCCAAGTGGTCTGCAAGTTCTGGCTTTATGGCGGATCCTCGTTTCTCTCCTTTTGGGAAACTGGCGCCCCAGTCTAAGGCTGATTTTGCCTTTCTCTTACATGGTTACTACCATCTCAAGCAGGATAATGGGGTTATGGCTATCGTCCTTCCTCACGGTGTTCTTTTCCGTGGAAATGCGGAGGGAACCATTCGCAAGGCCTTGCTAGAAGAAGGCGCGATTGATACGGTTATCGGTCTACCTGCTAATATCTTCTTTAACACCAGCATTCCGACTACGGTTATCATTCTCAAAAAGAACCGTACCAATCGTGATGTCTACTTTATCGATGCTTCTAAGGAGTTTGATAAGGGGAAAAACCAGAATATCATGACGGATGCTCATATCGAGAAGATTCTGGAAGCCTACAAGTCACGTGAGGAGATTGACAAGTTTGCCCATCTAGCGAGCTATGAGGAAATCGTCGAAAATGACTATAACCTCAATATTCCTCGCTATGTAGATACCTTTGAGGAAGAGGAAATTGAGCCACTGACAGATATCGTCAGCAAGATCAACACAACCAATCAAGCAATCCAAAACCAAACCGCTTCTTTACTTGAAATGCTCAGCCAACTCCACGGAACCACACCAGAATCCGATGCAGAACTCAAAGAGTTTTTGAAAGAGTTTAAAGGGTAAGATGTAGTTGATTTATTCGCTCATTTTGTTTCCATATTTCTTGGAAACTGATCAAAAGCAAGGAGAAAGATGGAATAAACTAATCAAAAATCTCAATGCCAGCAACTCTGGGCGAGAAACAAATACCTCGTTTTGAGCCATTCCAGCAATATTTACAATGAGATTCGCCAATACTTGAAGAATGAAGAGGTGGAGGTGAGTCAGGTTCAGGAGATGATTGACCGTGCCTGTCAGATTCCAGAACACAGGGGTCAGGTTTGCAATGCCTTTCAGCATATTTGGGGCTATTTTAAAAAGAAAGCGACAGATGATGAGCGTAAAGATTATATGTTTTTACTGGAGCGTTATCACTCTGGTCATGCCACCAAAGAAGACTTGATTGCTAAGACTCGAGACTTGCTTGATTGCTATCCAAATACTTACTTACAACATTCGACTTTACTGAAAGGAGACTCCCATGAGACTTTGGCATGAGGACTTAATTTCTCAACTTCCCCGTCCTCAACTTTTGGGGCAACATCGAGAGTGTTGCGCCCTGCGTGGCAATGGCTGGGGCAGAAAGCATGCAACGGTGGACTATGTCTTTACCCACTCGCCCTATCGTCTCTACGCATATCATCGCTTGATCATGGAGGAGATGGTTGACCGTGGCTACAATGTCAGCCAAGAATGGCTAGATAAGAACTATCGTGGCAAGACCTGCCCTCCTTATCAAGACTTAGTAGAGGAAAAGATGAAAAGTCCTATCTATAGTGAGCATGATGCTGCCTACTATAAGGAGTGTCTGGCTAATCTCCGAGAGAAGGGGATAGAGCTAGAGTAATTGTAAGAATTATCAACTCTTTATAACTCTTCTCGTAATTTTTTCGAATAATAAAGATGAGACCTTTAGAGTTTTTCTAAGGTCTTCTTTTTATGAGTGTTCAGATTTACTTTTAATAACTTTTGAGTTATAATTGAATTAGAAAGAGGTTGCTTGGTGCATACGATTTACTTCTATAAGGACAAAAATGGAAACGAGCCAGTTTTGGATTATATGAGAGAATTGGCTAGTCAGAAAAGTAAGGATAGTCGGATCAAACTCAATAAACTAAACGACTATATCGAGTTGCTTAGTCAGCATGGGACGAGAGCTGGTGAACCCTATATCAAACATTTGGAAGATGAGATTTGGGAACTAAGACCTCTGAGAGATCGAATTTTATTTGTAGCGTGATTTGATGGGAGTTTTGTTCTTTTACATCATTTTGTCAAAAAGACTCAGAAAACTCCTAGAAGAGAAATTGAAAAAGCCAAGCGTGAACTGAAGGACTTAAAAGAAAGAGGGGTAAGTGATGAAGAATAGTGCTATCGTGAGTAATTGGAAGGATGTCCGCTCTGAGCTCTTTACCAAGGAGGAAATCCTTGAAAGTGATATGCGAGTGGCTATCATGAGTGAGTTGATTGAAGCCAGACATGAACAAGGAATCAGTCAGAAAAAGCTAGAAGAACTCAGTGGAGTAAGCCAGCCTGTCATAGCTAGGATGGAAACAGGAAAGACGAGTCCTCAGTTGGATACGGTCTTAAAAGTCTTATCCAGTTTGGGAAAGACATTAGCAGTCGTTCCCCTCGAACAGAGAAAGAGTTGATAGGAAGAAGTTGGAAAGCTTTAACAAATTTAACAGTTATAGTACTCAATTTTATAATTTTAGAAAATCAAACTTTTTTAAATTAAGTGCGAACGTAGTGAGCTTTTAGCGGATATTTTCCGCTATAGTGGTATTCTAGATAATAATTTATTATTATCTAGAACGGAATTTTTGAGACATTCTGGCTCAAAAATTAGGGATGAAATTACGAAGTAAGTTGCTCCCGTCCGCACATTTCAGGGAGATATCAGAATTACAAAAGAAAAATTAACCTATAGTCTTTTCTAATAGCAAGCCATAGTCACTTATAAGAATTACTAATAAGGCGTTTGAACCATCCAACTGGAATACACCTTTAAAACAAGCTACACAAAGGATTTGAGGCATTTGTCTCAGGCCTTTTTCTTTTGTCTAAAACGGAGATATAGTTTCAAACTATATCAAAGCCTAATTTTTTACAATTATACA
>ERZ773006.828-NODE-828-length-12055-cov-6.71708_pt1 | contig 12055 bp, 10 predicted proteins | sample MGYA00580843_ERZ773006 | MGnify/ENA primary metagenome ERZ773006 (study PRJEB29015, sample SAMEA2738011) | human oral metagenome | biome: human oral; feature: human-associated habitat; material: dental | place: China | collected 2052 ... | reverse complement strand
GGGAGCTCGTGAGGAAGCTAAGTCGCTTCTTGCTAGTACGCAAAGCTTGGTAGCCCTAGAGGGTTGGATTGAAACCTCCCAAGTGGCCTCATTGCGAGACTTCTTGCAAGAAGGTTTTGGTTCTCGGGTCTTACTAGAGACGCGCGATGTGACGGAAAAAGATTGGGATGACGTTCCGATCCAGTTGCGAAATAATGCCTTGGTAGAGCCCTTTGAATTAGTCACAGAGATGTACGCCCTGCCTAAGTATTACGAGAAAGATCCGACACCAATCGTTTCTCTCTTCTACTTTGTTTTCTTTGGCATGATGGTCGCAGATATCGGTTATGGACTGTTGCTAACGGTGGCGACAGGCTTTGCCCTTAAAGCCTTCAAGCTCAAGCCTGCTACAGCCAAGAACCTTCGTTTCTTCAGTCTCCTCGGAATTTCAGTTGCCCTTTGGGGTGTGGTCTATGGCTCTTTCTTTGGATTTGAGATGCCTTTTGCCTTGATCAGTACGACCAGTAACGCCATGACCATCCTGATCCTCTCAGTGTTCTTTGGTTTTGTCACTGTCTTAGTGGGATTGTTCCTAGGGGGAATGAAAAATGTTCGCCTCAAAGACTACACGGAAGCCTATAATGCGGGCTTTGCTTGGGTCCTGATCCTACTTGGTTTAATGCTTCTAGCAGTAGGCAATATCTTGCCAGGGATGAGCCTTCTAGTTCCGATTGGCAAGTGGCTGGCTATTTTGAATGCCATTGGGATCTTGATTGTTTCCATTGTCAGTGCCAAGAAGCTATCCGGTTTAGCGTCTGGTCTCTTTAACCTCTACAATGTTAGTGGCTATATCGGAGACTTGGTCAGCTTCACCCGTTTGATGGCCTTGGGCTTGTCTGGAGCTAGTATCGGTTCAGCCTTTAACCTCATTGTCAATCTCTTCCCACCGCTTGGACGGTTTACGGTAGGGCTTCTGCTCTTTATCGTCCTACATGCCATTAATATGTTCCTGTCCTTCTTGTCAGGATATGTGCATGGAGCCCGTTTGATCTTTGTGGAGTTCTTCGGTAAGTTCTACGAAGGAGGAGGCAAGCCATTTCGTCCTCTCAAACCTTCTGAACGCTATATTAAAACAAAAAAATAAGTATTATCTTTTAAAAAATAGGAGTATATCATGGAATCTTTAGCATCATATTTTTCAGCCCATGGGGGCGCCTTCTTTGCAGCATTTGGTGTGGCGATCGCTGTCGCTCTCAGCGGTATGGGATCTGCCCTTGGGGTTGGTAAAACAGGTCAAGCAGCAGCAGCGCTTTTGAAAGAACAACCTGAAAAATTTGCCCAAGCCTTGATTTTGCAATTGTTGCCAGGTACACAAGGTTTGTATGGTTTCGTTATTGGGATCTTGATCTGGTTGCAAATTAAACCAGATATGCCACTTGAAACAGGGGTCGCTTACTTCTTTACAGCTCTTCCAGTTGCGATCGTTGGTTATTTCTCAGCGAAACACCAAGGAAATGTTGCGACAGCAGGGATGCAAATCTTGGCAAAACGTCCTGAAGACATGATGAAAGGGGTTATCCTTGCGGCCATGGTTGAAACCTATGCCATCTTGGCCTTCGTTGTGTCCTTCCTATTGACCCTACGCGTCGGCTAAGAGCTAGCTTTGATGGATTCGTCTAGAGAGACGAAAAACACAAGACGCATGCAATAGGAGAAAAAACGATATGGATGAACAAACCCAATTAAAGGATTCGATCTTGGCTCAAGCCCATGAAAAAGGGCGCAAACTCTTAGAAGAAGCCAAGGAAACCATCCTAAAAGAAGAGACTGCGCAAGAAGAGCGTTTGATCCAGGAAAAACTCAATCAACGCTCCGAGCAGCTCAAGCGGATTCAACGTCAATTGCAACGTGAAACCCAACAGATCGAAAATAAAAAACGCCAATCAACCCTGGTCACCAAGCAACGAGTCTTAAAGGATCTCTTTGCAGATGCTTATGAAGCAATGGCAGCTTGGCCTCTTGAAAAGGAAGTGCAGTTTGTAGATGCAGTTTTAGATCGCTATCAGGGGCAAGATGTGACCCTGACTTTTGGAGCGACGAGCGCTGCTAAATTTGATCCAGTAGCCCTCGAGAAATGGAAGCAAACTCATCCGAATGTGACAGTTGCAGACGAGACGATCCCGGCTCAAGCCGGTTTTGTCTTGTCGGTCGGGAAGATTGATGACAACTATCTCTACCGTGATTTGGTGGATTCCATTTGGGAGCAAGAAAGCTACCAGATGGCAGCCAGCATTTTCACCGATGAAGAGAACTAGGAGGTTGCGATGAGCGAACGGACCTATTCTCAAGTCAATACAGGAATCAGCGTACGTGAGGCTAGTTTTATCAGTCCTAGTCAATTTGAGCAGTTGCTTGCAAGTGACTCTAGCGAGAGCCGAGAAGGCTTGTTACAAGGAACGCCTTATGCTTTAGACAGCCACGAGATCAAGGATTTAGCAACCCTTGAAGCCCGTCTGATGGCAGCCTTGCTGGCAGAATACCAATGGGCTTTTGAGGTGACCCCTCAGGCGGACTTGGTCAGCCTCTTTACCCTGAAATACACTTATCATAATCTCAAGGTTTATCTGAAACACAAGGCGACTGAGCGTAAGTTAGGGCACTTATTGATCCCTATCGGTCCTTATTCTCTCGATGTGCTCGAGCATTTGGTGGCGACCTTTTCTGCGGAGCATTGTCCGGCTTTTATGGCGGAAGAAGTAGCTGCAACCTGGCAAGAATTCCAAGACTATCAGGACTTGCGGGTCCTCGAAATCGGGATGGACTTAGCTTATTTTAAACACCTGAGATACTTAGGGGACAGCCTAGATCATCCGATTCTGAAGCAGTTGGTGGACGTGACCATTGACTTTTACAATGCGATTACAGTTAAGCGGGCCTTGGATCAGCAAAAACCGCATAGCTTTATGCACCAATTACTCTCAGATGAAGGGAGCCTCAGTGCCCATCAGGTGATCGACCTGCTGGAATCGGGTCAGTGGTTGACCTGGTTTTATCAAGTCAATCCGCTAGAGTACGATCTCGCTTTAGAGACTTATGAAGAAAAGATGCGCACCGGTCAATTAAAGACCGTAGAGTTGGAGTATTTAGAAAGTTTGGTGAAATTCAGTCTTCTAGACGCTGGCCGTTTTGAAGTCGATGGACCCCTACCCCTTGTTCGTTATCTTTACGGAAAAGAGTTAGAGGTAACCAACCTTCGTTTGGTCCTCTCTGGTTTGGACAATGGTTTTCCGCTAGCAGACATCAAAGAAAGGATGAGACCGATTTATGGACAAACAGACCTATAAGATCGCCGTTGTGGGCAATCGGGACGCCATCCTTCCTTTTCGCCTGATTGGCTTTCAAACCTATCCGGTCACAGAGCCGCAAGAAGCGATCAATACCTTGCGAAAACTCAGTCGGGAAAACTTCGGGATTATCTACTTGACAGAGGATATTGCTCAGGCCATTCCAGATACAGTGGCGTTTTACGACCAGCAGCTGACACCGGCTCTGATCCTTATCCCGACCCATAGAGGGACTACAGGACTGGGCCAACAGCGGATTCGTGATAATGTCGAAAAAGCAGTAGGACAAGATATTTTATGAGAACAAATGAATTTGGCCAAACGATTGGCGATGCACTGCCGGATTTTACTCCGGGGCGTCTGCCAGCTATTGAGCGGATCGAAGGTCGCTATACCGTGATCGAGCGCCTCTCAAAAGAAAAACATGGAGCAGATCTTTATCAGGTCTACGGGCCGGACTCTCCAGCAGCGATGTGGACCTTTCTGTTCAAAGGCCCTGCCCGCAATGAAGAGGAGTGGGACCATCTATTAGATGATCTCATGACAGCCCAAGGTCGCTTTTACTATGCGATTGTAGACAAAGATTCAGGCAAGGCTTTGGGAACTTTCTCTCTCATGCGGATCGATCAAGCCAACCGGGTGATCGAAGTCGGAGCAGTGACCTACTCACCAGCGCTCCAACAGACTCGCATGGCTACGGAAGCCCAGTATTTGTTAGCGCGCTACGTGTTTGAAGATTTAGGCTACCGCCGCTATGAGTGGAAATGCGATGCCTTAAACCAAGCATCTCGCAAAGCAGCTGAGCGCTTAGGGTTCACCTATGAAGGCTGTTTCCGTCAGGCTGTTGTTTATAAAGGTCGGACCCGTGATACAGACTGGTTGTCCATCATTGACCAAGAATGGCCAGCTATCAAACAGCGGCTAGAAGCTTGGTTGGATCCAAGCAATTTCGATGCCAATGGCCAACAAAAGCAAGCTCTAAGAGAGATGGCACAAAAGTAAAACAAAGAAACAAAGGATTCCCAGGAGGAATACATGACTCAAGGAAAAATTATCAAAGTTTCCGGTCCCTTGGTGGTCGCATCAGGGATGCAGGAGGCCAATATTCAAGACATTTGCCGGGTCGGCGATCTTGGTTTGATTGGCGAAATTATTGAGATGCGGCGGGATGAAGCCTCTATCCAAGTATATGAAGAAACATCTGGAGTCGGTCCAGGAGAACCAGTGGTCACAACCGGAGCTCCCCTTTCTGTTGAATTGGGACCAGGCTTGATCTCTCAGATGTTTGACGGGATCCAACGCCCCTTGGAACGCTTCCAAGAAGTGACTGCCAGTGACTTTTTGGTTCGTGGGGTGCAAGTTCCAAATCTAGATCGGGACACCAAATGGGCCTTCGAACCAAGTGTGACTGAAGGGACAGAAGTGGTCGCTGGAGACATCGTCGGTACCGTTCAAGAGACCAATATGGTGGAACACCGCATCATGGTACCCTTTGGTGTCAGTGGACGTGTGACCAAGATCGCAGCAGGTTCTTACACAGTGGAAGAGCCGGTCTATGAGATCGAGCAGGCAGATGGCAGCCTCTTTACTGGTACTTTGATGCAAAAATGGCCGGTTCGTCGAGGCCGTCCTTTTGCACAAAAACTGATTCCAGTAGAGCCTTTGGTCACCGGTCAACGGGTCATCGATACCTTCTTCCCTGTGACTAAAGGTGGAGCTGCAGCTGTTCCTGGTCCTTTCGGAGCTGGGAAGACCGTTGTGCAACACCAGGTGGCTAAGTTTGCCAATGTAGACATCGTAATTTACGTTGGTTGTGGGGAACGAGGAAATGAAATGACGGACGTTCTGAATGAATTTCCAGAATTGATCGATCCAACGACTGGTCAATCCATCATGCAACGGACTGTTCTGATCGCCAACACTTCGAACATGCCAGTGGCGGCGCGTGAAGCTTCCATCTACACAGGGATTACTATTGCCGAATACTTCCGTGATATGGGCTATTCCGTTGCCATCATGGCGGATTCTACTTCTCGTTGGGCAGAAGCTCTCCGTGAAATGTCTGGTCGTCTAGAAGAAATGCCAGGGGATGAAGGCTACCCAGCCTACCTTGGTAGCCGGATCGCTGAATACTACGAGCGTGCAGGTCGGGTCAAGACACTTGGAACCACTGCGCGTGAAGGTTCGATTACCGCCATCGGTGCCGTTTCTCCTCCAGGTGGAGATATTTCAGAGCCGGTAACGCAAAATACCTTGCGAATTGTTAAGGTCTTCTGGGGCTTAGATGCTCAATTGGCCCAACGCCGCCACTTCCCAGCCATCAACTGGTTGAGTTCTTATTCTCTTTACCAAGATGAAGTTGGTCGCTATATCGATCTACATGAACAAATCAGCTGGTCTGAAAAAGTGACCCGTGCCATGAACTTGCTTCAAAAGGAAAGTGAATTGCAAGAAATCGTTCGCCTGGTTGGTCTGGATTCCTTGTCTGAAAAGGACCGCTTGACCATGAATGCGGCCAAGATGATCCGCGAAGACTACCTGCAACAAAATGCCTTTGATGAGGTCGATACCTATACCTCTTTCAGCAAGCAGGTGGCCTTGTTGACCAACATTTTGACCTTTGACCAAGAAAGTCAAAAAGCGTTGGAATTAGGGGCCTACTTCACAGAAATCATGGAAGGAACCGTGGCCCTTCGAGACCGCATTGCCCGGAGCAAGTTCATCCATGAGGATCAGTTGGCAACCATTCAAGCCTTGAAAGAAGAAATCGTAGAAACCCTACACCAAATCGTCGCAAAAGGAGGAGTAGACAATGAGCGTGATTAAAGAATACCGTACTGTCAGCGAAGTTGTTGGCCCCTTGATGATTGTCGATCAGGTCGAGGGGGTTCACTACAATGAACTCGTAGAAATCAAGCTCCATGACGGAACAACCCGTCAGGGACAAGTCCTCGAAGTCCAAGAAGACAAGGCCATGGTCCAGCTCTTTGAAGGGTCTAGCGGGATCAACTTGGAAAAAGCCAAGGTTCGCTTTACCGGACGTCCCCTAGAACTCCCTGTGTCTGAAGACATGGTGGGCCGCATCTTTAACGGGATGGGCAAACCGATCGACGGTGGTCCAGAGATTATACCAGAGAAGTACTTGGACATTGATGGACAAGCCATCAATCCTGTTTCACGGGACTATCCGGATGAATTTATCCAGACAGGGATCTCAGCCATTGACCATTTGAATACCTTGGTTCGGGGCCAAAAACTCCCAGTATTCTCAGGTTCTGGTCTTCCTCACAAGGAGTTGGCGGCCCAGATTGCTCGTCAAGCGACGGTTCTTAATTCGGAAGAAAACTTCGCCGTGGTCTTTGCGGCCATGGGAATTACCTTTGAAGAAGCCGAGTTCTTTATGAACGACCTGCGGGAAACAGGGGCGATTGATCGCTCTGTCCTCTTCATCAACCTAGCCAATGACCCAGCTATCGAACGGATTGCCACTCCTCGGATCGCCTTGACTGCTGCCGAATATTTGGCTTATGAAAAAGATATGCACGTCTTGGTCATCATGACCGACATGACCAACTACTGTGAAGCCCTTCGGGAAGTATCTGCTGCCCGCCGGGAAGTTCCAGGTCGTCGGGGCTATCCAGGTTACCTCTATACTAACCTCTCAACCCTCTACGAACGTGCAGGACGCTTGGTTGGAAAGAAAGGATCTGTGACCCAAATTCCGATCCTCTCCATGCCAGAAGATGACATCACCCACCCCATCCCTGACTTGACAGGTTACATCACAGAAGGTCAGATTATCCTGTCCCGTGATCTCTACAACAGTGGTTACCGCCCACCGATCAATGTTCTTCCATCCCTTTCTCGTTTGAAGGACAAGGGTTCTGGTGAAGGCAAGACTCGGGAAGACCATGCGGCGACCATGAACCAGCTCTTTGCGGCTTACGCCCAAGGAAAACAAGCCAAAGAACTGGCTGTAGTGCTTGGGGAATCTGCCTTGTCAGATACCGACAAGCTTTATGTTAAATTTACGGACCGCTTTGAGCAGGAATACATCAACCAAGGTTTCACTACCAATCGGACGATTGAGGAAAGTTTGGATCTCGGTTGGGAACTCTTATCCATCCTTCCAAGAACAGAGCTTAAACGGATCAAGGATGAGATGATTGACAAGTATCTGCCAAACAAAGAGGATTAGCCTATGGCACGATTAAATGTAAAACCAACTCGGATGGAGCTTAATATTCTCAAAGAGCGCCTCAAGACAGCAACCCGGGGGCACAAGTTGCTCAAGGATAAGCGGGATGAACTTATGCGCCGTTTTATTGAAGCTGTGCGAGAGAATAATCGTCTGCGCCAAAAGGTGGAGGCAGTGCTGGTGGGCAATATGCAAGATTTCGTGATGGCCAAGTCCTTAGAGAGTGACCTTATGGTAGAAGAAATCTTCGCTGTACCGACTCGAGAAGTGATGCTCCATATCGAGGAAGAAAATGTCATGAGTGTGCGCGTGCCCAAGCTCCATGCCCGTATCGATAATCCATACGGAGATGATGAAGGGGACGTGGTTTATAGCTACCTCGCCTCCAACAGTCAAATGGACAGCACCATCCAAGAAATGGGGGATCTACTCCCAGATTTGCTCAAGTTAGCGGAAATCGAAAAAAGCTGCCAACTCATGGCAGATGAAATCGAGAAAACCCGCCGTCGAGTGAACGGACTCGAGTATGCGACCATCCCAGACCTCAAAGAGACTATCTATTATATCGAAATGAAACTCGAAGAAGCCGAACGCGCCAACCTCGTCAGAATCATGAAGGTGAAGTAAGATACAAAGCCGTTAAGCAACTCAAAGGAAAATAGGAAATCCAACGACGAAGCGTCCGCTTCTAGTTGGATTTATCTTTTTCCAAAGAGTTGTAGGCGTGTTCAGTTATAAGATACAAAGCCCGTAAAATGCAAAGTGAAAATAGGGAGCAGGACAGAAGCACTGTTGTATAGAATGCTTCGTTGTCCTGCCCCCACAAGGCTGATTAGGATTTTTCCGAGCTCTTAAAGCGAGAGAAAAATCCAATCAGCTACTGTGTCTTTGAAGTTAGTACTATTACAGTTTGCGTTTTTCACCCAGCATTTAGGGCGTGTTCAATTCATAAGATACAAAGAGTTGTAGGCGTGTTCAATTACTTAAAAAATACAAGAACCTCATCAAGAAACCATTCCTAGATGAGGTTCTTTTGCGCCCTCGAACTCTTCTTCCAGCACCCTCTTTTTATGTTACTAGTTTGTAACAATGTGACAAGAAAGACGAAATGTTACAAGAAAAATACAGTTTTGTTAAATAGCCAAAAAGGCCTTTTATTATTTTTAAATTGTGATAAGCTAGTATAGTAGTTAATTTGTCCAAGAAAATCTTGAGCAAAAAAACAAAGAAAAAAGAGGATAAAAGATGAAATTAAAAGTTAATACGAAAGCCTTGATCGCTTCAACAGTAGCTCTTGCAGTGATTCCATTTACAAAAGCCACTGCAGAAACACTTGAAGATTGGGTAGCTCGCTCAGTAGATGAAATCAAACATGATATCCAACAAAGCGGTGAAAACCAACAAACTTATACCATCAAATATGGTGATACATTGAGTTCGATCGCAGAAGCGCTTGGAATCGATGTACATGTGTTGGCAAACTTGAACAACATCAGTAACATGGATTTGATCTACCCAGGTACTGTTTTGAAAACAACAGTAAATGATCAAAAAGAAGTAACTTCAGTTGAAATCCAAACTCCTCAAGCAGGTGCGGCAGATGCAACCGTTGCAAGTGCTGACTTGACAACAAACCAAGTGACAGTTGATGACCAAACAGTCGCTGTCAACGATTTGTCTAAACCAGTAAACGAAGATAACAAAGCTGTTCCAGTAGCTCCAGCAGCGGAAACTCAAGAAGCCCCAGCGGAAGCTCCTGTAGTTGAAGTACCAGCAGCAGAAACACCAGCACAACCAGCTGTTCCAGAAACACCAAACTACGGTGCTCCAGCTGTCAATGTTGAAGTACAAAATCAAGAAGCAGCGCCAGCTGCTGCTCCTGAAGCTCCAGCAACTCCTGAAGCTCCAGCTGCTCCTCAATCTGCTCCAGTAGCAGAAGAAGCTCCAGCAGCACAACCCGCAGCAGAAACGACTGCTGCACCTGAAGTACAACCAGTAGCATCAACTCCAACAACTGGTAATGCTATTCCAACTGATCCACACCTTCGACCACAAGCAGAAGCTTTCCGTCAAGAAATTGCTGCGAAATTCGGTATCACAAATATCGGTGGTTACCGTGAAGGAGATCCAGAAGATCATGGTCAAGGACTTGCAGTAGACGTTATGGTACCAACAAGTTCTGAACTTGGAGATCAAGTTGCCCAATATGCAATTGACAACATGGACCGTGCAGGTATCTCATATGTTATCTGGAAACAACAATTCTACATGCCAGTAGACAACATTTACGGACCAGCTAACACATGGAACCAAATGCCAGACCGTGGTGGAGATACAGCAAACCACTACGATCACGTACATATCTCATTTAATGCATAATAAAACGTTGAACTAGGCCTAGAGCCTAGTTCTTTTTTGTGTGCACAAAAAAGCCGGAAGACGAATCTTCCAGCCGGACAATGGTTATAAAATATGATCGACTTTTTCCACCTGATAAAGGGCAATGGCCATGATAATGGTTAAGACCAGTAGCATGATGATAGCCGGTGTCCAAGAGTGGAAGAGAGATTTACTGTAGCCGAAGAGGATGGGACCAAAGGCTGCAAAGACGTAGCCACCTGTTTGGGCAAGACCGGAAAGTTGAGCTGTTTTTTCAGGTGTGCTGGATTTCATAGAGAAAGCGACCATGAGGTAAGGGAAAAGCGAACTAACGGAACTTCCAATCAGGGCATTTAATATCAACCAGTAGAAGAAGTTGCTGGTCGGGATTAAGAGCATGGCTACCCCCAGAATCCCTGCTCCGACAACAATCGTCAGCATCAAGCGTCGATTGCGATCGGATAACCGTGTCGTTAAACTTGGGATCGTCAAGGAGAATGGGAGACTGATCAGGGTGAAAACGGAGGCCAGTAGTCCAGATTCAACCTTTGAAAGGCCAGCTTGAACAGCCATGGTCGGAAGCCAGGTCATACTTGTGTAGAAAAGCAGTGACTGCAAGCCTCCAAAAATCATGATAGCCCAGACATATTTATTGGTATACCACTTGCTACTAGATTCCGTAGTAGCCGTCTTTTTTAGATGGTGGTTGTAGCGAAGGTTAGGAATCCAGATGACCAAAGCAAGAGCACACAAGGCTGTCAAGATGTTGACCAAACCTTGCCAAGAAGTGGCTTTGGTGATCGGAACAGCGACAGAAGAGGCGATCGCTGTGGACATCCCCATAGAAGTGATGTACAAAGTGGTCAGAATGCCTAGTTGGCGGGGTCTGTTCGCCTGAATCAGGCTTGGAAGCAGCACATTGAGAAAGGCAATGCCAGCTCCAATCAAGATGGTTCCCAGATAGAGGAAGGGGAGATTGATAATCCGAATGGCAGATCCGATCGTAATCGCGATCAAAACTAGGAAAAAGAGGCGCTCAATCCCCAACTTTTTAGCAAATTGAATCGCAAAAGGTGAGAAAATGGCAAAGGTGAGAAGTGGTAAGCTAGTCAATAGTCCCAGAGAGCTCACATCTACCCCCAAACCAGCAGCGATGTCAGACAAGACCGTCGGAAGCGTAGTAAATGGTGTTCGTAAAACAATCCCAAGCATAATGATGCCCGGGATGAATAGCGTAGAATGTGTTTTTTTCATAAATCCTCCTCAGACAAAAATTCTCTTCATTATAACATAGATCGAGCATAAATTGGAGTATTAGTACAAATGAAGGAGAAGGACCGTAGTTTTCGTTTCGCTTGAACTGCGTCAGCGCACCTAAGCTCGCTGATGCTCGTAAAGAGAATAAGGACCGTAGTTCTCACTGTCGTTCGAACTGCATCAATATCTCTAAATTCGGTTAAACTCTCTGAGTTCACCTCATTAAGCATTATAAGGAACGTAGTTCTCACTGTCGTTCGAACTGCGTCAACGTACCTAAGTTCGTCTACGCCCCTATTGGACTTGACTCACTAAGGTACGTAGAAAAAGCCACCGGTTTTGGTGGCTCTTATAGGGAGATTATTATGAAAAAGTTTAGGATTTTCTATCAAACAAAGTTAGGAGGTCTTCATTTGATGGTTTTATTATAAGGCGGTTTGCTTAAAGAAATCTTAAGAAAAGGCGCTGATTGAAAGAATCGGTCTAAAGTCTGAGATGCCTTTATTCGCTGAAGAAATCAATGCCGGTTTTGTTGAGTTCGTTGACTCGCAACATGAATTTCGTCTTGATTTGAACGAGCGGAGTTCCGAAATTTTCAAGTGCAATCAGGCCTTCAAGTGCTTTCATGACCTGTTTGGCACGGTAGATCCCTTCCTTGTCATTTAAGCCAAGGAGGGCATAGACCTGCATAAATTCTAACTGCATGGAAATACTGGTGTTTAAAATCGGTTTGCGCTTGCGAAGCTGGTTAATTGATTGAAGAAAATTCAGAGCTTCTAGGTAGAGTTCTTTTTTTATCAGGTAGTTGGCTAGATTTAACAGCAAAGAGGCCAATGCATTGGCAGAGTATGCAGAATAACTGCTTTCAAAAAGTTCCAAGGATTCCTTTCGAATCTTA
>ERZ773006.823-NODE-823-length-12118-cov-6.59554_pt1 | contig 12118 bp, 11 predicted proteins | sample MGYA00580843_ERZ773006 | MGnify/ENA primary metagenome ERZ773006 (study PRJEB29015, sample SAMEA2738011) | human oral metagenome | biome: human oral; feature: human-associated habitat; material: dental | place: China | collected 2052 ... | reverse complement strand
CTAAAACAATAAGGTGAAAATAAGGTAAACTTTGAGGTGAACTTTTTCAAAAAAACATAAAAAAAGCACCCATGAGGTAAACTCTTGAGTGCTTTGAAACATTGATATAATCGTATTGATTAACGTTTTGAGAATTTACCTATTGAAAACTAAGAATACTCAATCCTTACAAATCCCTTTATATCAACATCTTACAGTTTGAGGCTTCCCTAGAATTGGACTAAAACTCATTCATTTGGATAAAATTGACACCAATTAACACCATAAAATAGACTAGTCAAGCTCTGTTCATTTGACATGAAATAGAGCTATTTTTTTATTTTTCCAGCTAGAGTATTCTGTAGAAACGGTTTAATAGAATTTAAAATGATTGCAGTAGCTTTCTTATTTTGGCTTACTGTTCTATTTCTCTTATTAAACATATCAAGCATGAATCTATAGTCAGATTCAGGGTCATAGTTATTCCACTGAGTAGATTTAAAAGCTCTAATATCCCGTAAATACTTCAATAATTTCCGACTAAAGTATTCAGATGACAACTGAATATACTGGTTATCTTCTACAGCATGCAGCAACTTAAATAATTGCTCTTTAATATCTACTTCAAGGCTCAAATCATCACGTTCAAATTTCTTAATGCAGGAACTACCAATAGGGTATAACTCATTACCATTCAATTGGTTTTTAATTGTAAAAAGGTAACGAAGATGCTCTTTACCACATATACAAGACCCCTTCAAACGTTTATCTTCTTCTACATCTACAATTTCCCACTCTGTAACAGCATCATCCCAATATTTTGACTCGGAATTATCCATTACATCTTTAATGAGAGTCTGCAAATACTTACTGTCACAAACCATACTAATCCTCCAAATTATTTATTTTTATCTGCAACAAGTTCCTTATAATTGTTTTTTACTAACAAATGATTACATTTTGCAACAGTCCAACTGGCGGTGCTGCTAAGAATAATTTCATATAGCATTTCTTTCTGATTATTTGTTCTAAGACTTCTTCCACTAAGTTCTATCAAATATCTTGATAAAACAGGTGGTAATTTTAGAGCAACACAAATTGCGATAACAGATTCTAAGGTAGGTTCTGTCTTATTATTCCTCATTTTAGAAATCGCCTCAAGACCTAAATTAGTTAAATCAGATAGTTCTTGATTAGTAACGTCTCTCCACTTCATTAGTCCCTTTAAAGCTCCGCCAAAGTCTGCTGGTAAATCCTTCATAATATTCATTACATCGTCAATGTGAACTATCGTTTGCTCAAGTAAATCATTTGCATCCTCAGGATAACTAATACTAAATTGAATGTCTGAGTCAGCTCCACGATTGAGAAGCAAGGCTAAAGAAGGATAACCCGAAGTACGATTCTTATAGCAAATATCAAAGATAGCACAACATTCATCCATATGATGCCGTGCATACGTTGTCAGAAATGGCTGTCCAGATAAATCATATTGAATATACTTACCATCATTCAAACATAGATGAGACTCAACAAAAATCAACTCACCTTTATCGACACGCTCTTTCAGTCTGGAATGAGAATAAAGTTGTAAGCCCATATCAATCAAACTAACTGAAAACGTCTGACCTTCAGCTAAAGCCCCTTGCTTCCAAGTATGAGTGGGGACATACGAACCATCTATATATATAAATGCCCCTTGAGCTTCTTCAAATCCTAATTCTGCCAATCTAACTTTCGCAGAAAGACGAGAAACTCCGAAAAATTGTGCTAGTTCATCAATAAGAAGCTCAATTACATCTAACTTATCCCTTGTAGAACAATGTTCAATAAGCCTTTTATAACGTGCATTCGTTTCTTGTAAAAACATAGCCTTAGGCATAAGTATCTTCGGAGCTAGTGTCTCCGCATGCCACTCCATCCAGTCAACAGCTCTATTACCATCAGTACGATTCTGAATTGTCGTTGTTGAAAGAACCGACAAATCTTTCTGAAAAGCACGCTCCAACTCTATAGCGTATTTATGAAACTCCCAATGTACACACTCATGAATCATAGTATTATTAACTACTCCCTGATTTCGGACATTAGCTAAATTTTCATCAATAACAATCGTCCCTGATGAAATCTTTTTTTCTTTATTTTCATAAAAGTACATTTGTCCAAATACTGAAGTATCTGGTGTTATAGATTCAAAAATCAGATTCAGACCTAATTTTTGAATAATATATTTAGGATTGACCGCCATAGGAACTTCTAACACACGTGGATGATATTTTCTTAAAAAATATTCTGCCATCTTATCTAAATCATCCTTACATATAATAGGAACAAGTTGCTCTGATAAAGGCTGTTGAAAAACACTATAGCTTCCTTTTTGGTAGCTGGAAATCTCTATTATTTCAAAATTTTTAATACCTGCTTCTGGTTTACCTTTACAAGAAAGACGAAGCCAGCGATTTCTAGTCTCCTCAATCTCATCATGATTATTTGCATAACGAATTGAAGCATATACATTTAATAGAACATCAATATTGATAAAACCATCACCCCTATTTCCTGCATAAACATATTCTATCTCAACATCATAAACCTCTACCTCCTCTTCATCATATCCAAGAGTGATGTTTAACTCATCAAGATGTTCTAAAAAATAGTCTTCTCCAGCTTCGTAAAGAGCATTATAAAAATTCGATTTGATATACTCTGTAAATGAGGTCATTCTCCCTCCTCAAATAGTTCATCAATTTGTTTCCACTTTCCGCCTACCATCTCATCAGTCCACTCTCCATCATTTAAATACCAAAGCTTTTCATCAAGGTCACGAACAAAGCTCCATTTTATATTGTGACGTCTTGCATAATCTTTAAGTGCCTCATACTTCGCTGGTGCGTATAGGTCAATGTTCTTATCTTGACCCGCATGAGTTTCTCCACCTTTAGTCTCAATAATATAAATGTCTCCGTTCTTCATCTGTACAATGAAGTCTGGATAAAAATGACTACGTCCACCATTCGTTCCAAATGCCAAAGAGAAATACTGAGTTCCTTTATCACCATTCTTATAGACAAAATCAACATCTTCTCGGTTTTCAAGGTATCGTTCAAACAGACGTTCCACCAGACTAGGACGAACAGCAATTGAAGCAGTGGTATAACCTTCATAAGCACTTGTTTCAACCGGTTCTGCTTCCACTTTGGGATTATAGGTATAGCGTTCCTCTATTGGAGGAGTAAAATCATTCTGTTGAAGATTTTCAAGGTCAAGTACCACGGCTTTTTCAACGTCAATTTTCCTAAACTCTTCACGAAGTACACGCCAATTATTCAAAACAAATGCTGTCCATTCTTTAGCATCAAGTTGTAAAAGTGCCTCATTCTTCGGGCGTCCGTCTTTCAAGAAAAAGCGTTTTAAAATTGCTTCAACTTTTGAAACGGGTAAGTGTATCACACGGTCAAGTTCATGAAAAGCATGAAGGAGGTCTAGACGATTCCCACGATAATCTACTTCAACATATCGCTCACGGTCATGTAAACGGTCAGAATGAGCTAGTGTATCGAAACGTCCCTGTTTGTATGTTGTTTTTATAGTACGCCCAAGTGTTAATCCTTGATTTTCTACTGATTTTCGATTCTCTTCAAAATTATCAGACAGCCCCCAATCCCTTTTCAAACCTTCACAGAGATTTTGAAGAATTGCTTTCTCGCTTTTCTCTTCCTCTTCCTTGATAATCCGCTCGCTAACTAATCGCAAGTTTCTTGCTTTATCCTTCAAACGTAAAACAGGTGTCGGTGCGACAGCCCCACCTTGAGCAAATGCTCCCGTCAAGAAGTCGCTATCAAAGGTATAAAGATAGGCGTTATCTAAAATATCAACATCATAGTGGCCATGCTGTGGTTGGGGCATACGGCGAATACGCCCAATTGTTTGAATCGTAAATGCTTCACCCATATTCTCACGAAGTTTAATAAGTATTTTGGCACGAGGTGCATCCCATCCCGTTGCGATAGCTTGTTTGATGATAAGATACTCAACTCTGTTATCTAATTCTGTCACATCCAGATGATTTTGTTTTCTATCCGCTAACCAAATCCCAAGATTTCCATCCTCATATGTTTTTTTAAGCGTACCTGTAAGATACGTTTCAACTCGTGATACTAAGTCAGCCTCGGAATCAGACTTATCAGGAAGTTGGACAATAACTAGAGGATTAACGCCTGTAACACCGTGATTCGAATATTCTTTGACAATCTCTTTCCGCTTTTTCTCAGCAGCCTCAAAGAGAATAGCAAACTCATCTTCAACTTCAAGCTCAATATCCACATCCTCATTGACCACAACCGCTTTTGTAATTAGACCAGATACGATAACCGATTCCTCTGTCACTTCATAAAATTCAGCGACAGCAGGCGTATTAGGGTCATCAATTGTTGCAGATACTCGAACTGTTTTAGAGGCCTTAAAACGAGAAATGATATCTCTTGCTTTTGTTGTATCATTTCGATGGGCTTCATCAATAACAAGGATAAAATTTCGGTCTTGCTGGAAGGCTTTTTCAATTTTATCCTCCAGATTGTCCCGTTCTCTATCGCTCAACATAGCTTTTGATTTCTTACCAATCACTCGCTCATAGTTGATAAACGTTACAGTTCCCTTATCAAAACCATGTCGTAAGGCTTGGTCAACCGACTGAGATTTAATACTAGAGAAGGCTTTTGCCTTGTCTAGGCTTTGTTCTTCTAGTTCGCCTGCTCCAGGTGTAAACCAGACGAAAGCGACATTATCGTGAGTTGTTGAAATATAATCGTCAATCCACGATAAAAGACAGATGGTTTTTCCTGAGCCAGTCGGTGCTTTGATGACAAGCTCGTTCACGCCGTATTCAGGTGCTGTAAAGCTGAGCAATTTATCGACAACGTTTTTCTGAAAATCTTTTAGTGTTATCATGACCAGAGTTCCTTTCCAAAGAAGTAGTCGGGGATTTCTTGCAGGCTAATTTGCAATTCTGATAGTTGTTCCTGTTCCTTGGTATCAAGGAACACATCGGGATGGATGAAGAGGGTTGCACCTTCATGAAGCTCTTGATTTTGAAGCAATTCTTCCAAATGCTCTTCTGTCAGGATAATCTGTACAGAGGGATTGGAAATATCAATACCAAATTCTAGCTCTACAAGTGGAGTTATATATTTCAACAATTCTCTCTCAAGGGTAAAATCAGGGAACTCCGTTTTATCAACAAAATCAGTTTTGAAATATTTGAGATTAAAACGCTGTGACTCATAAAAATCTGTACCCTCATATAATTTCTGCAATCTTGCATACGTTATATTATGAGCGATATTGTTCTCATTATTAGTTGCTAGTATAAATTTTCTATTACCACCAGACTCTATAACTGCCTGAGCAGTTGTCCCTGAGCCTGCAAAAAAATCTAAGATAGTAGAATTTTCAGGAACTGTAACTTCTATCAAATATTTCATTAACTCTAACGGTTTGGGGTTGTTAAATTGAATAGTTGGCAATAATTTCTTCAAAAACATTGTAGTTTTCTGATTATCAAATATACCCCAATTTGATTTCAATGCTTTTGTCGAATTCCTCATATTCATTAAAAATTCTTTTTGTTTAGGAAGATTTTCCTTCCATAAAATTCTATCTTCTGCAATCATCCTTTCTAGAGATTCCTTTGAGAAAGCCCAAGTATTTGTATACTCTTTACCAGTATTAGGGTCGGTGATAGTAAATGCTTCTTCAATTGGTTTAGTCGTGCTCTTTATGTTTGATTCACGCCAAAGTCCTCTTGGGTCATTATCAGGATTCTTGAAGCCTGCTTCATCTCGCTTTTCTCCTAAAAATCTGAATTTGTCTGAAACCTGATAAGCTAAGATAAACTCATGCACACCAACCATCATATTTCTGGGAGGAACACCTTTCGCTGATGATTTTTTATCCCATACAATAGATTCTACAAAATTATTTTCCCCAAAAATATCATCCATCAATAATTTCAATTGACTCTGTTCATTTTCATCAATGCTTACCAGAATAACTCCTTTATCAGATAACAAATTTCTAGCAATCTCAAGACGCTTACTCATAAAGCTCAACCATTTTGAGTGTGAGTAGCCGTCTGTTTTATCTACAATTTTGTCATTATAAATGAAGTCCTTATTGCCTGTATTGTAAGGTGGGTCAATATAGATAACATCGATTTTCCCAGAATGCGTCTTTTCAAGTAAATGAAGGCTATGGAGATTATCGCCTTCAAGTAAAAAATTGTAGTCTTGAGAATCTGGATTACCCAGAATTTTCCTATCAATATCTTCAACAAAGACGGGAATCTTGGTCTTCATCTCTTCTTCCACAATTTCAGCATGTTCTTCCCAGACCAGACCATATTTTTTTGTATGGAGCAGACGTACCAATTCTTCTAGCTTTTCGATATCGTCGTTGCGGTTATCTTCACGAGCTCGAGCAAGAAGGCTGTTTACATACTGAATGGCATCATCTTTTTCATTTTTACGTGGACGTTCTATAAAATTTTCAGGCATTAGAAAGCACCTCCTGTACAGAAAGAAGGTGCTTTTTTGCTTGCTGAAAAAAGGTATAAACTACCTCTTGATTGATTGATTGATTGATTGATTGATTGATTGATTGATTGATTGATTGATTGAACCATCAAAAAAACTCCTTGTCAAGTATTTACTCCTCTATTATATCATGAAACCATTTTCTAAAAAAATTTTTTACAAAAAAATGACTTGACAAGTCAATTTTGTGAAGGATAACCCATCAATTTTCCATTCTCAACCCTTAAAAATCCCTCTATTTCGGAATTTTTTAATTGACTTGTCAAGTCATGGTTTAAATGTGTAGACTGCTGTATCCTATACATATAAAGAGGAAACTCTTGGTTAAATTTTAATAGTCCAAATTGATGGCCATCAAAGGACAGATTGAAACAAATATGATGATATGACGATAAAGGTCATATCTTGCATAAAATTGTTTCGCTGTTTCTTTGGTGTGCCTTTTGACATACTCGGCGTTCAATATTTGCTCATTTTGTTTCCTTCTGTCCAAGGACGGAAAGGAGCTCATCATTATGAGCAATAAAGTTAAAGAACGCCGCGAACGTAAAATCGCTAAAGCTGTTGAAGCTAAAAATTGGGAAGAGGTTGACTGCCTCCTCCAACAAGAACAAAGCAATGCTGAACGGCGTGACCGATACCATCATAAAAGAAGCCTTGAAGAGAGTGTCTCTCGCAATGATGGTAAACGGCGTGAACGCTATGAAGTAGTTGCAAGTCCCGATTTGAATCCCGAAGAAGCTTTAATCCTAGAAGAGTTAAGACAAGCTATTCGTGAAGCTAAAGCATCCTTATCAGAAATTGACAGTAAAATTGTTGAAATGGTGGCTGAACAAGGATGTAGCTATAAGGCGACGGCACGCTATATCAGTGAACACTATAAAAAAATGAGTGATGTAACCGTCAAATCTCATTATTCTAAAGCGCTTGAAAAATTAGCTTCTTTATTAGAAGACTATCACTAATACCTTAAATCCAGTGCTAAGAGGCGCTGGATTTTTTGTTAAAAAAAAATTAAAAATTCAACAAATAACTTTGCGTTTAACTATCTCATTCTCCTTAGTAATAAGGAGGTGGTATACAACTAAAACAACTATGTCCAGCTCACGACCAAAACCGAGCAAGTCGCATTCGTATTATTTCTCAATAATAAAGGAGGAACAGCCCCATGGCATTCAAAATGAAAACCACAAAAGGTGGTTATACAACTACATTGGCTGATAAAATTATCAGTCAAAAACAACCGATTTACTCACTTAGTACCGAACTTGAACCACAACAACGGTTTGAAGAAGGAAAACCAACTGGCAAAATCGTAGCCTATAAAGCATGGTTTGTACAGGAAGGGCAAGACCCTTTCCAAGTAAAATTTGAAGATTCGATTGAGCTTCCAGCTTTTCAATCCATGATTCAATTTGACACCCTACAAGCCTGCGAAGTCAAATATAACGTTTACTTCAAAGCAAATGGTATCAAGGAGGTTCGGTAATGACTTCACAATCTCGTGATGTGCTGAACCAATCTTTCCTGCAATCTTACCTGCTCCAGAGCCTAAACATGGCTCTGGGGGCTTTAATGCAGGGGGAAACCAGCTATACTAATTCTTTTAACGTCATTATTCAAGAAGACGGCTTTGTCTTTGTTCCTCGCCTGCCGTGCGCCTATATCCTCGATGACGACTTGTACAAGAAAATCTTTCTGATTGCCAATGCTTCACTTTACCCACAATATACGCTTCTAAAACAAAATGCTACCTACTTTGTCCCCCTAGAAACAGATGATTTACACATTCAACGTGGCTTATTCTTCCCTTGGAAAAAAGGAATTTCAGAACGGTTGGCAATTCCTGATTTGGATAAGTTTTCAGCCAGCTTAACACATGGGAAAATCCCTGTCATGAAGCACTTTGAACTCAATTTAGATAGGGTCAATCACTGGGCTATTGCTGGAAATTCAGGTTCTGGGAAATCGTACGCTCTCACTTACTTCTTGAGTGTACTGAAGCATATGTCTGACTTGATTATCATTGACCCTAAATTTGATACACCAAGTCGATGGGCAAGGGAAAATCACATTGCGGTTATTCACCCTGTTGAAAACCGTTCAAAATCAGATTTTGTCTCACAGGTTAATGAACAATTAAGCCAGTGTGCAACTCTCATTCAGAAACGACAAGCTATCTTATATGATAATCCCAATCATCAATTTACCCATCTAACTATTGTTATTGACGAAGTCCTAGCTTTATCCGAGGGAGTCAATAAAAGTATCAAAGAAGCCTTTTTCTCCTTACTCTCACAGATTGCCTTGTTAGGACGTGCTACAAAAATCCATCTATTTTTAGTAAGTCAGCGTTTTGACCACAATACTATCCCAATTTCAGTGAGGGAACAGTTAAATGTTCTATTACAAATCGGAAATATCAATCAAAAAACTACCCAATTCTTATTTCCAGACCTAGACCCGGAGGGGATTGTTATTCCAACCGGTCATGGGACAGGTATCATTCAAGTGATCGACAATGAACACCCTTATCAAGTTCTACCCTTACTCTGTCCAACTTACTACACTAAACGAGGTATCCTATGATTACTAAAACATATTTCATGAGAAGTTTTAATCTCATTCTATACTTACTCCTAGTCACCCCTATCTGTTGTTTATTCGGATGGCTGTTCAATTTTATTTCAGTCCAACTATCTACCATCACACTTATCAATCTGGAGACTGTCAAACCTATTACAGATAAAATCAGTTCTATTAGTTACGGATTTGCTCTTGTCTTCCTAACTCTCTCCTTATTATTAGTTGGAATAGAAATTATCCAACGATTGAAACGAGATAGTCTTTGGAACTACGTTCAGTCTGTCCATCGTACCTTCTTATTGAGACACTTCCTTTTCCAGCGTGAACGAGTTCAGAAAGTAAGTAACCTAGAGCACCAGACAGTTACCACCATCAATCCAATTTATGACGGATTTAATCGAGCTGTTCGTAAGTGTGTAGTAGATGTCCAGAGTGATACCGTCGCTGTTTTTCTAAAAGTCCCTAGAGACCAACAGGGACAGAAAATTCTAAAAGATATAGAAGCACAGCTAAAAGAGGAGATTGCCAGCCAACACGCAGGTTATTATTTCTCATCTCCTGTTCGAGTTCGTAACCAATTATGGTTCATTGGTCAGAAACGTTAATTCTTTTGGGGCTGTGGCTTGCGTTAAGCAAGAGCCAGACAGCCCCCTTTTTTATGTTCTTTTCTACCGTGACCTATTGGGGTTACTACGACCCCCAATAGGTCAATAATCAATAATCAAAAAAATTTGCGTTTGACCTATCATTTCTCCTTAGTAATAGAACCCAAAAGAAATGAGGTAACTGCCTATGGCAAAAGAACAACGCTCAACCAAATGGACATTTCTCTTCTACAAGGAAAGCGCACCAGAGGACTACCTGAATATCTTGGAAGAACTCCATATCCCCTTTATTCTTAGTCCTTGGCATGATAAAGATGTGAACAGGAAAACAGGGGAGTTCAAGAAATCACACAAACACGGTGCTTTCTTCTTTGATTCACTGAAAAGCTATTCCCAAGTATCAAATATCATCAGTGACAAACTGAACGGTCCAGCACATGTGGAGATAGTTATGTCTCCCACTGGTTTATTTGACTACTTTACCCATGCGGAATCTCATCCTGACAAAGCAACTTACAATATTGAAGATATTGAAACTGGCTGTGGCTTTGATTTGGATAAATTCTTGATGGAGATGAATTCCTCGGATTTTATTCATCAGGTAGTTGATATTATCGAAGAGAACGACTTTACTGAATTTGAAGAGTTAGTCTGGTATGCACGAGCAAATAACAGCAATCTACTAATCCTCATCATTGAACGCACCTATTTCTTCGCTAAGTATCTAGATTCACGACGATACAATCCAAATCGTTACCAACAACAAAAAGAGATACCTGAGACGGAGGTTAAAGACAATGAGTGATACACCCTTACTACTAACACGGCAACAAGCATCCGAATTATTGGGAATTGACCCAAAATCTTTCGATAAATACATTCGCAGTCATCCAGACTTTCAATGTTTCATGGTTGGGAAACAAGAACGCTATCTCCGTTCTAAACTATTGAAATTTATTGAGAGTCACTGTGTATAGTCGCCAATGATTGATAAAAAGAGATTTTTCATATATCCTATATATGACTAGTCTATTTTATCAATCATTTTTTATAGAAAGGCTGATAAAATGGCAACAATAACAAAACGTGGAAACTCTTTCCGTGCAACTGTATCACTCTACAAGAAAGGGCAATATAAAAGAGAAACTAAAACATTCAACAACAAAAAAGATGCCGAACTATGGACATTAGAAATGGAGCTTGAAAAAGGTCGTGGAAAAAATATAGCTGAACGCTCTACCTTGTTTACCGATTTTTATCGAAATTGGGTTCATACGGTTAAGAAAAATGATGTGCGTGAAGCTACCTTTATCAACTACAAGCGAACGCTCGTAGTTGTCGATAATCTTTTTGATGGCATTCAACTTAAACATCTTGATGACCTTATCATGCAGAAAAAGATTGACCAATATGCAGAAACTCATTCTAAAAAGACGGTCAAAGAACTTGTCCTAAAAATTCGTGGCTCGCTGAAATATGCTTATGCTCGTGGTTTGATTAGCAATGACTTCGGTCATCTTCTGAAAGCAAAAGGTCAGGAACAACCTAAACGAAATGTCCCACTCTCTATCACAGAGTTCAAAAAACTCAGACAATATTGCCTGAGCCACACAGAAGATGAATTTAACATTCTTGTTGCCCTTGCACTTGAAACAGGTGCAAGGCGTGGGGAACTTCTAGGGATTAGAAAAGAAGATATTTTTGAGTATGGGGTCAAAATTAAACGTTCCATTAGTCCTACTAATGATGACACACAACTCAAAACCAAACACTCCAAACGTGATATTTCAATCAATAAAGATATTTATGAAGCACTGCTTCAATTAGTTGACACTAAAACTGATTATGTCTTTGATTGGAACGGCTTCAAACAAGCTGGTCAACTCCAAAAGTTACTCAAACAGTTAGGACTGAGCAAGACAACGTTTCACGGTCTCCGTGACACTCACGCTTCATTTCTTTTCTCAAAAGATACTAGTTTGGACTATATTTCTCGTCGCCTTGGTCACAATTCAATCCTAACAACTCAACAATATTATCTGGAACTTATGCCAGAAAAAAAGCACCAGCAAGATGCCGATGCTTTAAGTCTCTTAAACGACTTATCACTATAATTAACACCAACTGACACCAAAAAGATACCATAATCGTTGGTATAATAAGGTTTTGATTAACGTTTTGAGAATTGTGATGCTTTACGAGCTTTCTTAAGACCTGGTTTCTTACGTTCTACCATACGGGCATCACGTGTAAGAAGACCAGCGCGTTTGAGTGAGTCACGGAAGTCTGGGTCTACTTGAAGAAGGGCACGGGCGATACCGTGACGGATAGCTCCTGCTTGACCAGCGTAGCCACCAC
>ERZ773006.817-NODE-817-length-12216-cov-11.1507_pt1 | contig 12216 bp, 12 predicted proteins | sample MGYA00580843_ERZ773006 | MGnify/ENA primary metagenome ERZ773006 (study PRJEB29015, sample SAMEA2738011) | human oral metagenome | biome: human oral; feature: human-associated habitat; material: dental | place: China | collected 2052 ... | reverse complement strand
CAAGTATTACAGCAAGCGTTAAAAAACGAATTAGGAGTATAACAAAGTTAAAAAGGCAGTGGAATGAATCCACTGTCTTTATTTCCCTTTATTTTGATTTTAATATAAGTAATATAGGGAGTGACTCAAAAATCGTGAATTCGGAGAAATGAATCTTGTTGAGTCCCCCCTGCACAGTTTATTAGATATCTAAAAATTTAGATATCAATAAGCCACTGCGTCTATGAGTTATCATATACACTTTTTTTAAATTATTATATCTTCTTAATAAAATTCTCGATAGCATATGCTACACCATCTTCATTATTTGTTTTTGTAACATAATCTGCATACTTTTTCACATCATCAGAAGCATTTGCCATAACAACTGAATATCCTACAGTTTCAAACATAGGTATATCATTTTGACCATCTCCGAATGCTGCTAACTCATTTTTAGTTAACTTCTCAAAATTGCTAACGAGTTCTATCCCTTTAGATTTTTTGGCATTCATATGAGAAATTTCTAAGTATCCATTAAGTGATTGTTGAAATGTTAATTCTTCATTTGAATATTTTTTTTGCACATAATCTACTATCTTTTCAAAAATTCTCTTATTATATTCAATAAAAGAAACTTTATAAATTTCTTTTTCTTCTCTAAAATACTCTTTAAAATCTACAATAATATAAGCAACTTTTACAATATTATATTCTCCAATTATCGCATCAGTTTCTAAATCAATATTCCAATTTAGCTCATCATACAAACTAATTCCAGTACTAGGAAATTTATCTCTTATGTCTAATACTAAATTCCTCGCTACTGTAAAATCTAACGGCTGTCTATGCAAAATAATATTCTCTTTATTTTTCTTTTCAAAAATTAACGCACCATTAAATGAAACATGAATACCATCTATCCCTAGTGTATTGATTATATTCTCCATTTTTTGAGGAGAACGCGCTGATACTAAAGTAAAAGGTAATCCACTTTTCTTTATAGCTTTAATATTCGCTCCACTTATTTCTCCCTTACTATTAAGAACTGTTCCATCCATATCAGAAAATAAATGTTTAATCATAAATTATCTCCGTAATCTTCTTTAATTAAATAATATCATTATTCTTTAGAATATTACAAGTACCATTAAATATTTTATTAATACAATAGTTCATACTTCATCATTTTACCAAATACAAAAAACACCCAGAACTAACGTTCTGAGTGCTTCTCAAATTAGAATTTAATTTTTTCTTCGATATATTGTTTTAATTCAGCGATTGGAATACGAGTTTGTTCCATAGTATCTCTATCACGAACAGTTACCATTCCATCGTTTTCAGATTCGAAGTCATAAGTGATACAGAATGGAGTACCAATTTCGTCTTGTCTTCTATATCTCTTACCGATTGATCCAGTTTCATCGAAATCAACCATAAAGTCTGCAGCTAATTGTTGATATACTTCAACAGCTTTATCACTTAATTTTTTAGAAAGTGGTAAGATAGCTGCTTTGTATGGAGCTAATGCTGGGTGGAATTTAAGAACTGTACGAGTATCGTTTTCCCCTACTTCTTCTTCGTTGTAAGCATCACATAAGAATGCTAGAAGAACACGGTCAACCCCTACAGATGGCTCGATACAGTATGGGATGAATTTTTCATTTGTGCTTAGGTCTTGATAAGTTAAATCTTGACCTGAGTGTTCCATATGTTGTTTTAAGTCGTAGTCTGTTCTTGAAGCAATACCCCAAAGCTCTCCCCAACCGAATGGGAATTTGAACTCGATATCAGTAGTTGCATTAGAGTAGTGTGATAATTCTTCTTGATCGTGATCACGTAGACGGATATTTTCTTTAGTCATCCCTAAGTCTAATAAGAAGTTTTCACAGTTGTTTTTCCATGTAGTGTGCCAATCTAATTCTGTTCCTGGTTCACAGAAGAATTCTAATTCCATTTGCTCGAATTCACGAGTACGGAAAATAAAGTTACCCGGTGTGATTTCGTTACGGAATGATTTACCAATTTGCCCGATACCGAATGGTAATTTTTTACGCATACTACGTTGAACGTTTTTGAAGTTTACGAAGATACCTTGTGCAGTTTCTGGACGTAGGTAAATTTGGCTTGTAGAATTTTCTACTACACCTTGGTTAGTTTTGAACATAAGGTTAAATTGACGAATGTTAGTGTAGTCATGACTACCACATTCTGGACATTTGATGTTTTCGCGATCGATAATAGCTTCTAATTCTTCGAATGGAAGACCATCAACTACTACATCTTCATTTTTTTCATTGAAGTAGTATTCTTCGATAAGTTTGTCAGCACGAAGACGTGATTTACAAACTTTACAGTCCATCATAGGGTCACTGAAGTTACCTACGTGTCCTGATGCTTCCCAAGTACGTGGGTTCATGAAAATAGCTGCATCTAACCCTACGTTATATGGTGATTCTTGAATGAATTTTTTCCACCATGCTTTTTTTACGTTATTTTTTAATTCAATTCCTAATGGACCGTAATCCCAAGTATTAGCTAATCCACCATAGATTTCAGATCCTTGAAATACGAATCCTCTATTTTTTGCAAGAGATAAAATTTTCTCCATAGTTTGTTTCCTCCTAGTTATTAAAATATAAAAAAGCCCTAGATATGCCGTAGCACATCTAGGGACGAAATAATTTCCGCGGTTCCACCCTGATTAGTAAAAACTCAACTTTATTAATATTAAGTTGTATTTAATGCCAATATAGTTGCTGAACTTTCACCGTCATCAGCTCGCTTATTACTCTTTTATTCTAACATTAATATGAAAAACTTTCAAGAGAAATTGCAAAAATTATTCTGAAAACATGTAGCGTTACAATTGATATTAAAGAAAATATTTAAGATAGAAGTTTATACTTTATAGATTTCCTTTGATTTTTTGATAACATTTACTATTAGTGACAGCGCTTATTTTAAACACTAATTGTTGTATGTATAAATTATAGATGTTATAATAAATAGTAATAAAATAATTTAAGGAGGGTTTATGAGAATTTCATTTACTCGTGGTAATGTAAGCCACTTACTACTTAGTGGATTTATATATATACTAGCAGTATTTATACTTCCACTACAACTCCCTCGAAATATTAGCGTTGATAATCGAGTTAGTATTGTTCTATTTTTATCTATAATAGCTACAATTCTTCTTAGTGTATTATCTATGAAGAATAAAAATGATATAGATAGACAAAAGAGTACGTATAACCTTATTACAGTAATCGCAATTGGTATTATTGGATTTGTTTCTATGATGTTATTACAAGGTTTCATCAATGGTTTGTTAGTATACCTATCAAACTTTTTTAATTTTGAGACTAAAAGTAAAAACACAAGTAATGTCGTTGAAATAATAAAATTGAAACCATACTTTATACTTTACGTTGCTGTACTTGGTCCGATTATGGAAGAATTATTCTTTAGAAAAGCTGTATTCGGATACTTCTATGACGCTATGATTGGAAGTAAAGATTGGATTAGATTTACTATTCCAGCCTTAATTACAGGTATTATCTTTGCGCTACCTCATGATGGTATTTCTCCAATTATGGTTATCTATATTGGTATGTCATTTGTATTCAGTTATCTGTATGTTCATACAAGAAGTATAATTACACCGATTATTTCACATATTCTTATGAATAGTTTAGTTGTGCTAGTTCAAGTGTATTTTGCATAGGAGGTAAATATGTCATCAAAAACATGGTTATCCACTAACTACTTTCTACAATTTTTAGTAACTGGGACATTCTTACCATTCTGGATGGTTTATCTAACATCGGTAAAAAATTTAAGTGTCTTAGAAGCTAGTTCGATATTTTCAATGCTTTATATAGCAAGGGTTATTAGTGGAATATTTTTAAGTCCATATTTAATAAAAAAATATAATATTGATATTACTTTAAAACTTTCTGTAGGAATAGGATTAATTCTTGCGGTAAGTTACGGATTTACTAATGAAAAGATAGTACTTGGATTAATTACATTTTTATTCGGTATGATCTACTTCATGGTAAGTCCCCTAGTCGAAGGACTAGCGTCATTGTTTTTACGTGAAGAAAATATAGACTACGGAAAAGCTAGAACATACGGTTCATTAGGATTTACGCTTATCGGTATAATTATCGGTGGAATCTTAGGTTATGTTGGTAACGAAGCTTTATATTACATACTAATATTCTTGGTTGCATTATATTTAATATTCATGTTCTTACCACAACCAAAACTTGTTAAAAATCTAAGTTTCGAAGAACCTAATGCGAAAAAAGAAAAAGAAAGCTTATACAGTTGGGTCTTAAAAGATAGAAATGCAATTTTACTTATTATTACTGTGTTTCTATACCAACTTTCACATACTGCATATAATAATTACAATGCACTATATTTAGAAAGTATGAATATATCGGCAAAATGGCTTTCTGGGGTTATTCTTAACGTATCAGTTATTGCGGAAATAATATTCTTTATCTTCTCTAAAAGATTAGTTAAAAGAATAAAACCAAAAAATCTAATGATCTTCGCTGGTGTTTGTGCAATTATTCGTTGGGGAGCATTAGCTATGTTCCATAACATCTATGTTTTCACGATTATGCAGACATTTCATGCGATTACATTCGCGGTTGCTCATATCGCCTTTATTCTTATTCTGAATAAAGATTACAACAATAAAGAAATTATCGATATGCAAAATCTATATACAGCCATCTGTTTCCAACTAAGCATGGCAATTGGACTGTATATCATGGGTGCTCTTTGGGATATTAGCACTTCATACGTATTCTACGCATCAGCAATTATCGCAGCTATGGGTACAGTAGTAGCAACACGAATAAAAACAACAAGATAAAAAAAGACCTCAAGAACCAGATATGAATCTGAAATCTTGAGGTCTTTATATGTATAATAAATACATAAAATGATATATATAATAAAAAAGGAGTCTGATTAATCAAACATCCTTTTTCACATACTTGTATCAGTATTATTTAGCTGCTGAAGTTTTTGGTAAAACTTTTCCAGCTGCTTTTTTAGCTGCCATAGGTGCTTTTTTAGCTGGTGTAGCTTTACCTTTACCAACGTAGTGGAACTCACCAGGTGCAACTTCTTTACCAACGATTCCGTTAGCATTGTCTGTAGCTTTTTTAGCATCTTGTCCTAATTTAGCGTCAGCTGATGGTTTAAGTTGATCTAATGAAGTAACCTCTTGATTAGTGTTTGCAGTAGTTGCAACATCTTTTACGTGAGGTACGTTAACTAATTCATCTGCAGCTAATGCAGTTGGTGCTGCTACTAGAGATGCAGCGAATACTGATAATAATACTTTTTTATTCATAGTATTAAATCTCCTTTTAAATAATAATTTTTTGATTTTTATACGACAGATTATCGTATATAGTTATTATATTGATTTTCATATTAAAAGTCAAGTTTTTTTCTTAAGTTTTTTATTATTTTTCGTTAAAACATTTGATAAAAGTGCTTTTTAGTAGACATATTGTATATTTTCTATAAGATTTATCTTCTAACTAAACCTTTAGTTATAACTTAGGTAATTAACTTTAAATCACTAATAACTTAGCTAAACATTACATTAAATCATGTATGATTATTCATACTTATTATATTAATTCACTTCTTAAATATACATCTACCATCTTATGAGTTTGTTCCACTGAATCAATATGAGTTCTTTCATAAGAGTGGCTTGATTCTATTCCTGCACCTAGTAATGCGTGTTTCACTTCTGCTCCTGCTCTCATCGCAGCTGATGCATCACTACCATAATACGGATAAATATCTAATTTATATTGAATATCATTATCTTTTGCTAATTGTACTAGATGATTGCGGAATTCATAGTTATATGGTCCACTCGCATCTTTAACACAGATTGATACTGTATATTCATCAGTCTGCTGATCATCTCCCATCGCTCCCATATCAACTGCAAGGTATTCTACTGCTTCTTTCGGAAGATTTGAGTTAGCTCCATGCCCTACTTCTTCAAATACACTAAACATAAAGTGTGTTGTATTAGGTAACTCAATATTTTCTTCCTTATATTTTCTTAGTAAGTCTAATAAAATCGCAGCACTGACTTTATCATCTAAGAAACGACTTTTTATAAATCCTGTTTCTGTTATTATCGTACGAGGATCAAAGCTTATAAAGTCTCCGACATCAATACCTAGGTCACGTGTTTCTTTCTCATTTCTTACCTTAGCATCTAATCTTACTTCCATATTATCTTCAGTACGTTCTGCTGTTCCTGCATCTTTATATACATGAGTACTAGTTTGATGAATTAAGATAGTTCCACTAACAGTTTTTCCTGTACTTGCTACATGAACAAGACAGTTTTCACCTTCTATCATATTCCATGGATAACCACCGATTTTAGCCATTTTTAAACGACCATCTGCTTTTACCGCACGCACCATCGCTCCTAATGTGTCTACGTGAGCTGTTACGACACGGTGTTTATTATCGTCCTTACCTTTAACTATTACATTTACCCCACCTTTATTAGTTCGAATAGGGCTATATCCTAATCTTTCTAGTTCTTCCACTAGGTAGTCAGCGACTTCTCTTGTGAAACCTGTTGGTGAAGGAATGCTAGTAAGTTTTTTTAAATAATCTATTGTTTGTTGCATAGGAATGCTCCTTTACCTATAAATATATAAAAACAAAAGACCCATGTAAAGCATGAGCCTTTTTTATAAAATTGCGTAGTTATTATGCTTTGTTTCTTGAACCGAAGATATCGATTTTTTCGTGAACCATAGCTTTAATAGCTTCAAATCCAGGGTTTAATAATTTACGAGGGTCGAAACCTTTAGGTTTTTGATCTCCACCTTCTTCAATGTATTTACGTGTAGCTTCAGCAAATGCTAATTGACATTCAGTGTTAACATTAACTTTAGATACTCCTAGAGAGATAGCTTTTTGGATTTGGTCAGTTGGGATTCCTGAACCACCGTGTAATACTAATGGAATTCCACCAGTGATGTTAGAAATTTTTTCTAATGTTTCAAAGCTTAATCCAGCCCAGTTTTCTGGGTATTTACCGTGGATGTTACCAATACCTGCAGCTAGGAAGTCAATTCCTAAGTCAGCCATTGTTTTACATTCGTTTGGATCAGCTAATTCACCAGAACCGATAACTCCATCTTCTTCTCCACCGATTGAACCAACTTCACACTCGATTGATAATCCTTTAGAGTGAGCTAAAGCGATCATTTCTTTAGATTTAGCAATGTTTTCTTCGAATGGATAGTGAGATCCATCGAACATTACTGAACTAAATCCAGCTTCGATAGCTTTTTGAGTTCCTTCGTATGAACCGTGGTCTAAGTGTAATGCAACAGGAACTGTGATGTTCATTTCTTCAACCATAGCTTCTACCATAGCTGCAACAGTTCTGAAACCAGTCATGTATTTAGCTGCTCCTTCACTTACACCTAAGATAACTGGACTTTTTGCTTCTTCACAAGCTGCTAAAATTGCTTTTGTCCATTCTAAGTTATTGATGTTGAAATGCCCTACTGCATATCCTTCTTTTCTTGCTTTTACAAGCATGTCTTTTGCTGGTACTAATACCATGTTATTTGTCCTCCTTAAATAACTACTAATATATATATTATAATACTACACTTTTTGGAAAAAATAAACTATTTTATTTCATAATTTTTAATTATGTATATTTTTAACGAAATTCTTGTATAGTAATTACTCTATTCTTTGCCATCACAAGGTTTTATTGATAACGTATACAAGTTTAATTTAATAGTTATCTTAGTATTTTATTCTACAATTATATTACTGTTTTTTCTAAAATTTTTATTTATTTAATTTTTTAAAAATTAATCTTCTATAGAGCGAATCTATACTAATACAGATATACAATTTGAAAAATCACCTCAAAGTCGGCAACAATTACCAACATTTGAAGTGATATGTTATAAAATATTCTATTTATCTAATTTAGACATTGTTTCAACCATATACTCTGGAATTTCCGTTTCAAAGTAAAGGTGTTCACCAGTAATCGGGTGATTAAATTCGATACTTTTTGAATGAAGTGACTGCCCATTTGTATTTAATGTTTTTCTTGGCCCATATACTAGATCCCCTACTAATGGGTGGTTTATATATTTCATGTGTACCCTGATTTGGTGAGTACGTCCAGTTTCTAATTCACATTCGATAAGAGTATATTTCTCAAATCTATCTATAACCTTAAAGTGTGTAATAGATGGTTTCCCTTCATCGATAATAGCCATTTCTTTACGTTCTTTCGGATTACGAGCGATTGGTGCATCAATAGTCCCGTAATCGTGTTTAATACTTCCGTGTACTAGAGCGTAATATTTTCTCTTAACGTCTTTATTCGCGATCATTTCTGATAATTTAACGTGGGCTTTATCATTTTTCGCAACGATTAATAATCCTGACGTATCTTTATCTATTCTGTGAACAATACCAGGTCTGATAGTACCATTAATACTTGAAAGTTCACTATGGAATAATAAGGCATTAACTAATGTCCCATCTTTATGTCCTACAGATGGGTGAACAACCATACCTTTAGCTTTATTTACAATGATTAAATCATTATCTTCATAGACAATATCCACTGGAATATCTTGTTTTACAACGTCTAACTCTTCAGGTTCTTTGTAATCGATAGTAATAACATTTCCTTCTTTTAACTTATAGTTAGTTTTAATATTATTCCCATCTACTTTAATATAACCTTCAGAAATTAAGTTCTGGATATTTGTTCTAGAAACATCTGTTAATTCTTGTTGTAAAAATTTATCAATTCTCTCACTTTTCGGTGAAGTATATATAATTTTTTGTGTATCCATTACTTCCTCCTTTTTTCATACTATACTATCTTAACATATACACTGAAAAAAACAAAATAAAATATAGTAGAAATATTTAAAAATATAGTATTTATTACACTATTCAAAATTTAGAGATTGAAAGTTTCAAATATAAATTAAATCAATAATAAATACCGCTTCGAAATTTGATACAATTTATATTTATCGAGGACAAAGAATGAGAGCGACAATTTAGAATCTGTCTATTCATACTATGATTCTGTATCACTCTCAGTTATTCTATACAATTTTAGAGATGCGATTAGTTTCGCGTACTTTTTTTTAGCTGCTAAGCTTGTAAATATTTATCAAGCTCTTTTTCTGTCATACCTAAATCTTGACATGCATCTTTTTTTGAGATTACTCCTAATTTTACATACTTAATGAATCTCGCTATCGAATTCTCTCTTTCTTCGCTTCTTCCTTGTTCTATTCCTTCAGTTCGCCCTTGTTCAATTCCTTTTTCTATACCCTCTACGTACTTATATTGCAATGCATCTACATATGCATCGTATTTTCTTGTCTTTTCATCATACATCTTCTCAAAATCACCTCATTTTCAATGAAGATTTATTTACAGACTTATTTATGCTTGTAAATATTTGTCAAGCTCTTTTTCTGTCATTCCTAAATCTTGACATGCATCTTTTTTCGAGATTACTCCTAATTTTACATACTTAATGAATCTCGCTATCGAATTCTCTCTTTCTTCACTTCGTCCTTGTTCTATTCCTTGTTCTATCCCTTGTTCTATTCCCTCTACGTACTTATATTGCAATGCATCTACATATGCATCGTATTTTCTTGTCTTTTCATCATACATCTTCTCAAAATCACCTCATTTTCAATGAAGATTTATTTACAGACTTATTTATGCTTGTAAATATTTGTCAAGCTCTTTTTCTGTCATTCCTAAATCTTGACATGCATCTTTTTTCGAGATTACTCCTAATTTTACATACTTAATGAATCTCGCTATCGAATTCTCTCTTTCTTCACTTCGTCCTTTTTCTATCCCTTGTTCTATTCCCTCTACGTACTTATATTGCAATGCATCTACATATGCATCGTATTTTCTTGTCTTTTCATCATACATCTTCTCAAAATCACCTCATTATCAACGAAGTTTTTTACAGACTTAATTAAGCTTGTAGATATTTTTCCAACTCTTTTTCTGTTAATCCTAAATCTTGGCATGCATCTTTTTTTGAGATTACTCCTAGTTTTACATACTTAATAAATCTAGCTATTGAATTATTTCTCTCTTCGCTACGACCTTGTTCTAAACCTTCGTTTCGTCCTTTTTCTATTCCTTCATTTCGTCCTAACTCTAGTCCTTCTACAAACTTATATTGTAATGCATCTACATATGCATCGTATTTTCTTGTCTTTTCATCATACATAGCTTTTTCCTCCTCACTCCAATTTTTATACTCCATCAAACTATCGGCACTTTCTATTATTTCATCTTGACTTTGGGTAAACGGCTGATTTGAAAATAATTCTAACCATCTTTTTTTATTATAGTTTTCTCTTATGTCAGGATTGTATTTACTCAGTTCTAGAAATGCCATAGTTATTAAATTTCTTTTTTCTTTTATTCCTTTTACATCCACTTTTAGCTGTTTATTTGTATCATCATCTCTTAAACTGAAACTTCTTATAGCTCTATCATCATCAAAATAATTTTTTTCTAAAATAGATACTGAATAAACAGGAATCAACTCTGAATATATAGGACTAGTTCGACCTAGTTGTAATCTTATTGTATCCATATTTTTGGATACCTGATTACATATATACACCCACAATCTTTTTAAAAATTCCAATTGTTTAGCTACTTGTATTTCTATAATAACTTGAGTACCATCATCTAACTCAGCTAAGACGTCTAATGATGTATTATACAGTAATATCTCGTCTTCAAAACTTGAATGAATTTGAGTCCCATCTAAAATTTTTGTACACTTAACCGAAAGACCTAGTATATCGCTAATAAAAGCTGATGTAATCTCTGTATTAGAGAATATTTTCTTAGCCACTAAATCCTCTGTTGGTTTTACATGTTCATGTCTAACTTTTTTCATAATTTCACACCTCCCAAATGTGATTAATTACAATCTCCTATACCAATATTATATCATAGTAATATTTGCTATACCATTGATATATAGTATTTTACGGTTAATTTCTTTAGTTTTTCAATTATAAATATGAACAACTATAATCTTTAATACTAATTACTTTTTCTTTCACTATTCCCCTATCTATATTATAATGTTATAGAAAGAATTAATTAACCTTTTATGTGAGTTATTTTATTTATACTATTAACTCACAAAACAACCTATATAAGGAGTGGATTTTTTGGAAATTAATAGATTACATGTTGATTTTGATCTTCAGAGTAAGTATGATCCTAAAGGTGATCAGATTAATGCGATTGCCGAACTTACGGAAGGTTTAAATAACGGAGAAAAATATCAAACATTACTTGGTGCTACTGGTACTGGTAAGACATTTACAATAGCCAACATAATAAAAAATGTAGGAAAACCTACCCTAGTGCTAGCCCATAACAAGACATTAGCCGGACAATTATACAATGAACTTAAGGAATTTTTCCCGAATAACCGAGTTGAGTACTTCGTTTCATACTATGATTACTTCCAACCAGAGGCATACGTTCCATCTACAGATACATATATAGAAAAAGATTCATCTGTGAATGATGAGATTGATAAACTACGACACAGTGCAACATCTTCATTATTTGATCGTGATGATGTTATTATCGTATCGAGTGTCAGCTGTATATATGGTCTTGGTTCACCAGAAGAATATTCATCGCTAGTTCTATCGTTACGTGTTGGTGATGAAATTAATCGTAATAAGATAATGGAAAAACTAATTAGCATTCAATATATGAGAAATGATATTGAGTTTACTCGTGGTAATTTTAGGGTTCGCGGTGATGTTATTGAAATCTTCCCAGCTTCTCGTAGTGAAAACTCTGTTCGTATAGAGATGTTTGGTGATGAAATCGATCGTATTCGTGAGATTAATCCTTTAACCGGAGAAGTACTAAGTGAACTTGAACATATCGCAATATATCCTGCCAGTCACTTCGTTGCAGGTGATGAAAAGACTAAAGAAGCGATTAAGAGAATACGAGCTGAACTTGAAGAAAGATTAAAAGTTTTAAATATGGAAAATAAACTTCTAGAAGCCCAACGTCTTGAACAACGTACTAACTATGACCTTGAAATGATGGAAGAAATGGGATTTTGTT
>ERZ773006.815-NODE-815-length-12227-cov-20.2601_pt1 | contig 12227 bp, 8 predicted proteins | sample MGYA00580843_ERZ773006 | MGnify/ENA primary metagenome ERZ773006 (study PRJEB29015, sample SAMEA2738011) | human oral metagenome | biome: human oral; feature: human-associated habitat; material: dental | place: China | collected 2052 ... | reverse complement strand
CTTTCTACAATATTTATTCGAAAAAAGATTTAAAAAGCCTACCAAAGGTAGACCTATATCACTTTTTTAACTAACAAAATCAGCTCTAATTAACATTATTTTCTATATTCTCTAAAGTCTCTTCTTTTAAAGATTTATAAACATCATTTAGAAAAATATTTGCCATACGTTTTTTAAAGGCCTCATTATTCAGAAGTGCTCCAAACAAATCTTGACTTTGAGAGTAGCCCTCTGTTAATGCATTGTCTATTTCCTCTTCAAAAGCAAACTTAAAATCTTCACGAGAGTTAACATGTGCTGATTGTTTAAGTCTTGCATTTTTCTTCAGCAATTCGCGAATAGAGACTGCTCCACTGATTCCAACTTCTGGATCAATATTCAAGTCCAACTGTTCATTTATTTCCTCTAGAATTTCTGACAGGCGCTTCTCTTGTTCATCCGTAATAGAGGTTAGATTAGGTTTTGGTAGTTTCAACTCTGGATCGTTCTCCAATTCAGGAGATGAAGTAAAATAACCAGTTTGCTTATGCTTCATGTAATCAACTACAATTTTATCAGCAATCGTAAAATCATTACCACCCAAACGAACATCAATCATTTTAACAAGACTTTGAAGGTAATTATAGCGTTCGTGTAACATCTCATTTTGATATGCAGTGGCTTGGATTAAGAAGGTATACATACGTATAAAACTGCGAATCACTCTTCTAATAGACAATTGTTCTTTTTCGTCAAACCTCTTGATTCTATCATATCCTTTATTAAGAAGAGCAACCATTTTTTGCTTTTCTCGACTGGACCTTTTTTCCTGGTATAAGAACTGATTAAACTCATGAACAACACTATTATCCAGGATACTATATTCTTCAATCTTTCTATCCAAATCTAGAATATCACTTGGAGTAATTGTTTCAGCCAAGATTGTCTCACGATAATAAGGAGCAAAAGCTGCACGAATATCATCATAAGTATTTTTAAAATCAAGAATAAAGGTTTTCTTGTTGTAACCTCTAAAAATCCGATTTAGTCTAGATAGCGTCTGAACAGCTGCAACATTACGTAATTTTTTATCCACATACATGGCCACCAATTTGGGCTGGTTAAACCCTGTTTGATACTTATTAGCTACTATCAAGACCTGATAATCATCAGTATTAAAGTTATCTTTTAAATCATCTTCTTTGAAGCCATTCATAGCAGATTCAGAGTATTCACTTCCTAAATAATTGACTTTTCCAGAAAAAGCAATCATTGTCCCAATACTTGTTATACTATGCTCTTTAAAATACTTCTTAAAAGCTAGCTGGTACTTAACTGCGGCTTCACGCCCTGACGTTACTATCATCGCCTTTCCCTGTCCACCTAGTTCCGCCATGATATCATGACTGATAAAGTGATCCATGATAATCTCAACCTTTTGGTCAATGTTTTCATCAGATAATTCCACAAATTTTGCAATCTTGCGTTTGGCAATGGTGGTTTTTAATTCAGGATCTTCTTCCACAGCTTTATTCAATCTGTAGTAGGTCTTATAAGTAGTGTAATTATTTAAAACATCGAGAATGAAACCTTCTTCAATAGCCTGTTTCATACTGTAAACATCAAATGGAGCTTTTGATCCATCTGGTTGAGTCGTACCAAATAGTTGCAATGTTGTTGCTTTAGGTGTTGCTGTAAACGCAATAATAGAGACATTAGCTTGTTTACCTGTACGAGCAATTTCTCTCTCAATGGCATCTGCTGCTGTGACCTCCTGAAGCTCTTCAATCGTTCCATTTTCAATATCAGTCTCGGTTAAGACTTGACTAACAGAACTCATGTACGAACCTGTCGTAGAGCTATGAGCCTCATCAATTAAAATAGCAAACTTCTTGTTAGCAGTATTACCCACAGACATCCAATCTGACTGATTAATCTGTGCAAACTTATGGATTGTCGTCGCAATGATTTTTGTATTCCCCGCAATGGCATCAGCTAAATCACTTGAAGTCTCTCGATCTCCCATAACCTTCACCACACCATTTTTATGACCAATCTGCTTAACCGCATCTTGTAACTGACGATCAACAACAATACGATCTGTCACTATCAATACAGTATCTACAATATTATTATTTTCTTCATCATGTAAAGAGACCAAACTATGAGCCAACCATGCTATGGTATTTGTCTTACCAGAACCAGCGGAATGTTGAATTAGGTAATTACTCTCAGTATGATTACTCCTCATATCTTCAAGTAAGCGACTAACAGCTCTACGCTGATGATATCTAGGAAAAATCAGTGTTTTCTTTTTCGGATCCTTATTATCAATCTCAAAAAAGATAAAGCTCTCTATCAGCTGGAGGATACTATCCTTGGTCATCACATCTAACCACAAGTACTCTGTATCGACACCATCAGGATTATGAGGATTACCACTTCCCATATCAATCCCTTGACCTTTCCCCATATTAAAAGGTAAGAAGTAGGTTTCTTGTCCTTTTAACTGTGTGGTCATGTAAACCTCCAAGGTATCTACAGCAAAAGAAGCTAGAACACCTTGTTCAAAACGAAAGAGACGATTCTTAGCATTACGACCCTTGAGTTGCTTGATGGCATCTTGGACAGACTGACCACTAGGATTAAACTTAAGCTCGATAGCAAATAAGGCTAATCCATTGATAAAGATAACAAGATCAATACGGTCACTCTCTTCATAAACTACTTCTTCAATGACAGACAGACGATTTGCGTGATATTGTTTTACAGCTTTTTCATTAAAACTGGTCGCAGGTTTACGATAAAGGAGACGAAGTTGCTTGTTTTCAATAAAGACCCCCTCTTTTAAGGCGAACAAAAAGCCACCCTTGACGATTTCTTTATTGATTAAATTGATAATCGTATCCTTGTTCAACTTTTTAAGGAGATAATCCATGGTCTCCTCTTGGGTTTCCGTCAGAAAGTCCCACAAGAGTTCCACATCCATGGCTAATCGAGGATCGTACTGAGCAGCATCCCGCCGGATATAACCATTTTTTTCTTTCAAGTCTTTGATAATCCACTGCTGGAAATCATAACTCTCCTTCATGCCCAAATTTGCCATAGCTTCTCACTTTCTTTCAGTTCATTTCTTAAACGTAATTTTTTCTTCATCGAGAGTTCTGATAATATAGTCATCAATCAATTTATTATCTTCTTCATTCTTTGAAACATAAGTTTTAATATTATTTGGGGTTCTATGTTCTAACAAACGGTGAATAACCTTATCACTTCTATCCCCATACCAAGTCCAGTCTACTTCAGGATAAAGTCCCCGAATGTCTTCTTTGATATCTTTTAAAATCTCAAATTCTGAAAAATATCCTTCTCTACTTAGGTTATACAAATCTGCTACCGATTGTTTCCTTAGGTCTGAGGAAGTTTCAACACCTTCCTCATAACTCTCATTAACTCTTTTAATCAAGTATTGGTAGACTTTATTTTGTAGCTTAGGAAAATCATATACTTTAGAAAGCATCAGTTCAATTACCCTGTAATAAATGATGTTTTCTGAATCCTCATAAGCATTTAGAATTTCTAGAACATCTTGTTTAGTACCCTCTTCCAGATTTTTAAATAAATGACGTAACAAATCAGAGTACTCCATAATATTTTTAACATCATTATTTTGATATTTAATTTTTAAAATATCTATATTGAGCTTTTCAAGTACTACTCTCGCAGTTTCTTCTTCAGTTGAGCAGTATTTTAATAACTGAGAATAAAATGGATACGCTGAATGATATAAAGAAAAATTATTTTCCAAAATTATATTTAAATGTTTATTAACAATCCCAACTATCTTAGATTTCAACAAATCATTGCTAATTGCACTTTTATTTTCAAGGACAATTTTAATGAGCCCCTTAATTTCTTTATCTAAATTGAAATACAGTGTTTTAGAATCTAAAATATTTATTATTCTTGGTACATCTATCTCATCAACCAGAGGCAGAAAATTTAGCAGATTTCTTAGGTAATGTAGATTGCCGTCTACATCAGATTTAACTTTTTCTTGCAGATAAGTTATTCTGTTAAATAAAAACTCTTTTGCTTCTTCAGTAACTTTTATTTTACTAAATGAATAATTTCTAAAGTATAAATTCAAAACTTTAAAATCGATACTAGGAAGAATCAATTGAACATCGTACAAATCAAGTTCCCTAATCAATGATGCTGTTCCATCAGAAATGTTTTTTTCATGGTTTACATATGAATTATCATAACTGAGTAATAGTATTTCTAAATATCTATTAACGATTGATTTATAAATCTTATAATGTTCAACACATAAACAATTTAGTTTTATAAAGTTGTAAAGATTTTTCATTTCAAACTCAGCATTATAAAGATGATTATTAAAAGACCACCCTCCTCTCCTATAGTTTTCATGCTCTTCACGAATTTTATCAAATAATTCATTAATTGTTTCTAGTTTTCTGTATAAAAAATCAAGATTGAGAATTGAATCTCTAAAAAATTCTATGATTTTTTTTCTCATCACCTATAACGGAGTTAATGATTTGTTCTGTTAGTTCACTTAACTCTCCATCATATAGAGGTTCAGCATAACTAGAAGCTTTTTCAGATTTATTTATTATTTGAATATGCTTAAAATTAAATTCACTCACAAGGAAATTAAGATAATCTTTCTGGCGAAATGATGTATTTGCTAGTTCTCTAAATTTTGCTTTCGCTAGAGAATACTGTTTTTCTTCATACAACTCAAAAGCTTCAATAAAGAATTCATTTGTTTTGAAATCTCTAGGTTCTTCAAAAGAAACATCCAAAAAATTGTTTAAGAGGGATTTTTTCTTTACCATATTTCGTAATTCTTCATGACCGTCAACTTCAAATCTTGATTTATCATTTCCAAACCAACTATACCCATCATTCCAATTTGAAGCCCGTTTCTTTAAAGCTGAATATTTGGAAAAATCTCTCGAATCAATAAAACTGAGTCTATTTAAAAAAGCAAGTTGATTCCATAAATCTTCAACATTAGTTACCGCTCTACTTTTGTTTTCGGATAGTTCTTCTAAAAAATCTTTTGTTCTTAAAAATAAACTATTTTGTTTCTCTACATCATCTGATTTCCTTTCATTAGAAACAATGATAATACCTTGTTTTTTGTAATAGTCACGTATAATCATGGAAGGTGCTTCAGGAGTATAAAAATAAGCAAACTTAGCATCCAATTTAAATGTATTCTGAATCAATCGAAAGATAGAATTAAAAGTCGAATCACCTAGAGAATAACCTACGAACAATAAAGTATTGTTCATTATCAATGACTGAATTAAGGTAGAAATCATAGGAAAGTTTAAAGCGTAGTCCAGGTAATCATCTTCTTTTAAAACAATATTTTTCTTACTGAAGTCACCATGCATTTTAATTAAATATCTTTCAGAACTCGTATAAGGAATATCTTTATCCTCAGCAACTACACTATACTTTAACAAGCCACTTTCAAACTGACTCTCCAGAAGTGAATCATAGTTCGTCGTAATAATATGTTTTGGTGCAATTTTTTCTATTAATTTGTGTAACTCATTTGGTTTGCTTATCCCCTTACTAGAGAAAACCTCTTCTATCTTTTTTGTGTACTGATTTTTCCCAAAAGTATCATAATAATACTGAGCAATTCGTAAATAATCATCTGACCTATCATTTTCTAGATTCAATTCTATTTTAAATGATTGAATTAATTCGCACCAAGTTGGTAAATTTGAATTAGCAGATATTCCCGCACCAACAAATAAGATTAAAGAATTTTCATTAATAGATTTCTTTATTTGAGATACAGATAGACTATAATTTTCTTTCATATTTTAAGACCGTCCTATCATTCACTTGTTTCAACCCAATACAATTTACACTTTTAAACTCTCCTCTTCCCTGTCACATAATCATAAATAAGAGTTTGTCGTTGTTTGTTGATATTTTCAATTTGCTTGTTTTTTATTTGAATTAGTTGATCAATCTGATATGTTTTCTTATCTAGAAAATCAGCAATTCTTTGTTGTTCAGAAACAGATGGTAAAGGTACCTCAATTCCATTAAAAATAGCTGCAGTTAGTTGATTAACTGTACTAGTTGTAAAGAATGTTCGATAAAAACTAAAGCTAACATTCATTAAGTAATAAGCAAACTTAGCAAATAAACTTTTATTAGCTCTAAACACCATCATAAACGCACCAAATGTAGCTTTTATATCTGTGTCAATAATTGCATTTTTACCAATCAATGCTGGGCTACCATTCCTAGCTGTTATAAGAATATCATTTTTTCTAAGTACAATAGACTCTACTACTTTTGTCTTTACATATACATTATTATTAAAATCTAAACTACCATTCTGAATATTTCCAGACCTAAGAACTAGAATTCCTTCATCCTTATCAACTACATCGCTAGGTGAATATGTCAGTCCCTGCTTTACATCACCTAAATACTTAAACTTTGTTACTCCCCACCCTTCAGGCACCTGTCCGATCCAGTCGATTCCTGAATCTTTCATTGGGACTGTTTTATCCAGTCCTTTTGTGACAGTCTCATAAATCAAGCTAGCTCGGTAGTCTTTGAGTTTTTGAATTTGCTCCTCTAGTAATGCTTTAGCTTTATCTAACTGGGCAGTTTTCTTATCTAAGTATCTAGATATAGAATTTTGCTCATTTATGTTGGGTAGTGCAAAAATAAATTCTCCCATTTTTTCTTGAGACAATGAATCCATAGTACTACCTATCGAAACTTTTTGAAAATAATTTTTAAATTCTAGAGAGCTTAAAACGTAATAGAGAAAATGATTATCATATCTATTAAACAAAGGTCTAAGTACAAGTAAATGACTATTTAACGACGCACTATCTGGCAATTCATCAATAAGTGCTAGTTTTCCAACTGTTCCATCTTTTGTAACTAGTAAGTCTCCCTGCTTTAACTGAATTTCTGGAGCTTGTTCATATCTCTTTTGTGATATATGATATGCTGTATCCCAGTTCACTCGACCGTTTTTAAAATCAGTTCCTGTAACTAAATATGGTCCTTCATCAATAAATTCATCAGCTTTTAATCCTTGCCAGCCAATTCTCCCCTTCATATAAGTAAAAAATTTAACTTTAATTACTTCCCACTCTTCTGGTATCTTTCCAATCCAGTCGATGCCACTCTCTTTCATCTTAGTCATGTTTGAGTTCCTCCAAGAGAGTCTGTAGTTCTGCTTCGAGTTCATAGAACTCTGCCAAGAGCTTGTCTGCACTTTCTGGTGCTTGGTATTGATAGAAATAGCGGGTAAAAGGAATCTCAGCTCCATAGCCCTTTTTCTCATCAAACCAGTAGTGGGCGTCAGGTACATGTGGGTATACCTCACGCGCAAAGTAGTCTTCCACAGTCTCTGTCAGCTTAACGATTTCACTATCCTTGGTTGTCTTGTCGTAGACAATCCCTCCAGCAATCTCATTTGGCTTGTCTTTCTTCTTAGTGCGGATAACTTCTGCTGTCTTGTCCATTTCACTCATGGCTAGGGCTAGCGCATTGATGTTTGCAGGCGTGACCTTGATATCCCCCAGCAAGTCCTTGATGACTTGGACAAAGATTTCAAAATTGGGATAACTTTCTTCCGCGATTCCTTCACTAAGAGCATCCAAGATAGCTTCTTGCTTGGCCTTCCCAGCTTCAAAGTCTTGTAATTTCTTCTCATCTTTGGCTGAGCGTGGTTCCATTTCTAGCAATTCTTGATACTGGTATTCGTCAAATAGTTTAGCTAGGAAAGGAGCACTTTTTGCCTTCTCAATGGTTTCCTCAGTAATCCAGCCACGACGTTGTAGAGGCTGCATGACAGTATATTCTCGGTAAAGAAATTCTTCCTTATCAAAAATCTTCACATGGTCATTTTCTTTGAAATCATCATACCATTGTAGGATTTGGCGGATATTATCTTGAGATAATTCACGGCGCTTTTTCCCCAGAGACTTACGTAAAGGAACAAACTCATCGGTCGCATCGATAAACTGTACCTTATTTTGACGCTCAGGGGATTTGTTTTTATTGTAAATCCAAATATAAATCCCAATATCTGTATTGTAGAAAAACTGTCCAGGTAGGGCGACAATAGCTTCTAGTAAGTCATTCTCAAGAATATAACGACGGATTTGACTTTCTCCAGATGAAGTACCTCCAGAAAATAGAGGTGAACCATTTGAAATAATGGCAGCTCGTCCGTTTTCTTCTAATTTAGCCAAACCATGAAGATGGAAAAGAAGTTGGGCATCGCCAGTGCCTGGTGTGGCTACGAATCGCCCTTGACGACCTTTTGTACTCGTAAAGAGGTTATGGTCCGCCTTGACGGCATCTTCTACTCCATCATCCGCATCTTTCCCTCCCCATGATTGACCAAAAGGTGGATTGGCAATGACAAAACTCATCTTCGTATCTGGGAATGGATCGGGATCTTTTAGGGTGTCCGCCTTCACAAAATAATCTGAATCTTCCTGACGAATCAACATATCAGCTCGACCAATCCCGAAAGTCTCAGGTAAAACTTCCTGACCAAAAAGACGGACAGTTGCTCCTGTATCTAGTTGACGGATATAACTTTTGGCTGTAGCCAGCATACCACCTGTCCCAGCAGCCATATCCAAGATTTTCAACTCTTTTTTATCGACAAATAGCTCTTCATCTGCCTCGATCAAGAGCAAATTAACCATTAAAGCAATGACCTCACGTGGTGTATAATGTGATCCAGCTTCCTCATTTTCAGAAAAACGACGGATAATATCCTCAAACATATAGCCCATCACCATAGAGTCCACTGAACTTGGCGATAAATCAATCTCAGAAAACTTCTTAATCACAGTAAAAAGGCGCCCAGACTGTGCAAGCGTGTGGACCTGTTCTTTAAACTTAAGATTTTCAATAATGTCCTTCACACGACAAGAATAACCATCTAGATAGGCAATAAAATTTTCTTCGATAGCATTGGGATCATTTTGGAGATTTTTTAGCGTAAAATGACTGACATTATAGTATTTGTAGCCAGCTTTATTCTCAAGAACCTTCTCTGGTGTATTGGGATTTGACTTATAAAGAGCAACTACTTCATCTTTCGTTGGCAATAAGGCAGCTTCTAAACGTGTCAAAACAAACATAGGAATGATAACATCTCGATACTTATCTGCACGATAAGCTCCACGTAATGTATTAGCAATCGACCAGACTGTATTGACTACATTTGAAATCTGAACATCGTTTTTCTGAAACAATGGTAATTTATTTTTGAAATTAGGCATTATATTCCCCTAGTTTTATGTAAATAATTGTCTTAATTATATCACAAAAAAGATTATCACTCTGACTTACTAAGAATTGATAAGCAAGTCTTCGTAAAGAAACAATAAGAAAAAGCCTACCAAAGGTAGATCTTCTATAAAACTATTTTACTCTAATCGGTACACGTCCGAAGTTTTGTTCGGAAAGCTCAGGGTTGCCTAGTTGATAAACATTATCCGCTTGTTGTGTAAGCATATTCCAAGGTTCCCTTCCAATCCGAGCCACTATATCCACAGACTTTTTCACAGATTTGAGATGAGACTGCCCTTTTTGAGAAAACCCAAGCACATGAATGGATTCAGCTAGAGAATTGTCCACAGCTCCGACCAGGATATAAGTCAAAATTCGACGTACACGAGCCTTTGTATAGCGTTTAGTTGCTACCTTATCCACCAGTTCCTCCACAGAAGAAATCTCACGAATAGCAGCCTTTAAACGGCTAGCAATCTCTTCATTCACTTGGAAAACACTGGTCAAATCGGGGTTTGTAAGAATCTGATAAACCAACAATTGGAAATAATTATCCCAAGAGACCTGTGGAGAAGTCTGAAAAAGTTTGCTATTGGGCATGAACTTATCCACAAAATCACTATCTTGCTTGTGGAGACGTAGACTGGTCGCTGAGGCGAAAGATACTTCCTTATCTGAGGAATGATAGCCGGCCCCTTGTCTCTGAATAGGATTCAACTTAATGCCCTTACCAGCACAAGCTTTGGCATAGGCTAAGCCTAGGATATGGTTGGGTGTATTGCCAGTAAAATCCACACCAGCAAACTTTTCCCACATTTTTTGTGTCTTTTGTGGATAAGATAAGTCACTCGGTAAATTTTCTACGAAAGCTTCCATATCCTCTGACTTTTCAGCATAAACATCTGCTATAGTCTGATAATCTAGGACTTCTTCCGTGCCAAAAGTAAGGCTATCAATCCCCAGTCGGGACAAGATATCGACGGCTCCAGCAGCAAAATAATCGGCAGACTGGACTGACGTCAAGAAAGGCAACTCAACCACGAGGTCTGCCCCATTTTCCAAAGCCATCTGAGCTCTAGTCCACTTATCCACAATAGCTGGCTCACCTCGCTGAACAAAGTTCCCAGACATGGCAACGATTTTTACGCCTTCAGCCTGATCCAAGAGATACTTGTGACCGTTATGAAAAGGATTGAACTCAGCAATAATACCTGTTGTCATAGGCTCTTACTTTTGGGCCACAAAGAACCAACGGGCACTAGTTTCAGTCGGTTCCTTGTCCTCGAAATCGGCATAAAGTTTGAAAGATTTGAAGCCAGCCTGCTCCAACAAAATATCATAAGTCAAGACCTCATAAGTACGTTCCTCATGCACTTCATCATGACGGCTAAAGCTTCCATCTTCCTCTTGGACAAAGAAAGTTAATTCATGGACAATAGAATGCGGAGCAGCATCCTCATAGGTATCCCAGAGCATAGCAAAGTCTTCTGCATTTTCATGGTAGGAATAGCCAGGGAAAACCTCATCCGTTTGATAGGTTGAGTGTACATCAAAGATAAAGACGCCATCCTCATTGAGGGTATTGTAGACCTCTTTGAAGACCTCCCCAACCTCTACTTCGTCCTGCATATAGCAGATCGAATCTGAGTAGCAGGTCACAAAATCATATTTGCCCGCTTGCGATAAATCCAACATGTTGCCTTCAATAAAATCGATTTTCTGATTGGCCGAAGACGCACGATTCTGAGCAATCTTCAACATATCAGCACTCAAATCGAGTCCAGTTACATCGAAACCAGCTTGAGAAAAGCGTACAGACTGAATGCCAGTCCCACAAGCTAATTCAAGCAATTTCTTTTTATCCTTAGTCTTTGGCAAATGACGAAGGGAGAAATCCGTCCACAAATCGTAAAGACTATCATCCATAACAGCGTCGTAGACCGCCGCAAAAGTTTCATAAGTAGCCATAATGATGATACCAAGTCCGCCCGTAATCGGAAAGAAAATTAGAAGCTTTGACTTGGAATCCTGATTCAAGCCAAAGCTATCTATTTTCCGACGATTACAGGACGGGTTCAAATCCTTTCTAAGATACAAAGAGCGTCAAAAGCACAGAGAAAATAGGAAACTTTCTACTGTATCGTCAGTACAAAGGAAGTTTTTCTTTTCCCCACAGCTTTTAGCTCGTGTTCAGTTAACAAACCAACCAAACACAAGGCTCTATCCTTCCTATTAAATCTTTAGTTTAAGCAACAAAACCCAGTTGTCGCCAACTGAGTTCAATTTCTTATGCCAAATAGGCTGACACATCCACCATTGGTGCTTCATGCCAGAGTTTTTCGAGGTTATAGTGTGCACGCTCATCCTCTGTAAAGATGTGAACAACGACGTCGTTAAGATCCAAAAGAATCCAGCCACCCTTATTGTCACCTTCCATGTGACTAGCATCAAGACCAGCTTCTTTCACTTTCTCACGGATGTTGTCGGCAATAGCTTCCAACTGACGGCTATTCATTGCACTCAAAATAACAAAGTAATCTGTTAGGCTAGTAAGACCATACAAATCTAGAGCAACAATGTCTTCAGCTCGCTTTTCATCAGCAGCTTTGACAACCAATTCAAGTAATTCTTCTTTCATTTAATCCTCTTTCATTAAAAAGTCGTTTTGTAATCTAAGACATCTGCAAAACGTTCATCCCAAATGTTCTCGTAAAAATCATTAATTGTTTCTGCTGGAATGTCGTCTCCATCAAAGGTTGTAACAGTACCTTCGGGAACGACTAGCTTGTAGCCATGTTCGAAAGCAACTTTAACGGATGTATCAACACAATACTCCGTCTGCATACCGCATAAGACTAGTTTCTCAATTCCTTGTTGATCCAAGTATTCCTTTAATCCAGTCTCTTTAA
>ERZ773006.812-NODE-812-length-12265-cov-4.35995_pt1 | contig 12265 bp, 10 predicted proteins | sample MGYA00580843_ERZ773006 | MGnify/ENA primary metagenome ERZ773006 (study PRJEB29015, sample SAMEA2738011) | human oral metagenome | biome: human oral; feature: human-associated habitat; material: dental | place: China | collected 2052 ... | reverse complement strand
CATAAAGCTATAAAATAGATTGTTTGCAAATAATTTGTGGAGAGTTCGCGAACAATTCTCTGTATCTTTTGTTATGGTGTAGCGTTCGTTGGTTACGGATCATACACATGTGGGGCACGGGAGTATAGCCCGTGCCCCACGAAAGTACATTTCTTTGATGTTGATATCTTCTGAATTAAATCCTTTTACATTCTTCAAGAAGCTGTTTCTTCATCTGTCTTTGCAGTAGAAGATTTCGCTTCGAACTTTAGCTTTTCGCTATCTTTTTCTTTAGAAATGTGAATAGTATCACCAGATTTCACTTCATTAGAGAGGATTAGCTCGCTTAATCCGTCCTCAATATAGTTTTGTATAGCACGTTTCAATGGTCGGGCACCGAATTGCACATCGTATCCCTTTGTTGCTACGAAAGTCTTTGCGTCATCGGTTATCTCCATGTTATAGCCGAGTGCCTTAACACGTTTGAATAAACCTTGGAGTTCAATGTCTATAATCTTCAGAATGGCATTGAGATCAAGTTGATCAAATGTGATAATCTCGTCTAATCGATTAAGGAATTCTGGCGCAAATTGCTTACTCAAGCTCTTCTGAATAATACTACGTGCACGTTCCTTATCGCTTTCGCTGTGGGAGAGTCCATTTAAGTTTACTGCTCTAAAGCCTACACCTTGCCCAAATTCCTTTAGTTGTCGGGTACCAGCATTGGAAGTCATGATGATAACTGTATTACGGAAGTCGATTAATCTTCCATTACCATCGGTCAATCTTCCTTCATCGAGTACCTGCAAAAGCATATTAAATACATTGCCATGTGCTTTTTCTATCTCATCCAATAAGACGATAGAGTAGGGATGGCGGCGGACTTTCTCGGTAAGTTGACCACCTTCTTCATATCCAACATATCCTGGAGGCGCGCCGATAAGTCTAGACGTATTGAAGCTTTCTGTGTATTCGCTCATATCAATACGTATTAGTGCATCGGAAGAACCGAACATTAGCTCTGCCAAACGTTTCGCTAAGTAGGTTTTACCAACACCTGTTGGACCTAAGAACATGAAAGCACCTATTGGATGATTCGGATCTTTCAAGCCGACGCGGTTGCGTTGAATGGCTTTTACCATCTTGTCAATAGCTGTATCTTGTGCAATAACCAGCTTCTTTAGGTCTGTATTCATGTTTTTAAGTCGAATACCTTCGGCTTCTTGCATACGCTGTACAGGTACGCCTGTCATCAAAGAAACGACATCGGCAATAGTATCTTCTGTGATTTCTACCTTGTCTGTATCATCTCCTTTCTGCCATTTCTCCTGTTCATCCTTCAGCTTTTGTTCTAATTCCGTCTGTTTATCACGGAAGCCAGCAGCCAGTTCAAAGTTCTGATTCTTCACTGCGTCTTGCTTTTTTTGCTGTGCTTCCTCTATTTGTCCCTGAATGTCAAGGATAACCTGTGGGACTTTCACATGCTGAAGGTGAGTGCGTGAGCCTGCCTCGTCAATAATATCGATAGCCTTATCAGGGAAGAAACGGTCAGAAATATAGCGATCTGCATACTTTACGCATGCTTTCAAGGCTTCTTCTGTGTACTTTACGTGATGGTGTGCCTCATAACGATCCTTTATATTCTCAAGGATTTGTAAGGTCTCTTCTATAGTTGTTGGCTCGACTTGAACTTTCTGAAAACGACGTTCTAAGGCTCCGTCCTTTTCTATAGAGTTGCGATACTCATCCATTGTTGTCGCACCAATACATTGGATCGTTCCTCTAGCTAAGGCTGGCTTTAATATGTTGGCAGCATCCATTGAACCTGGGGAGGAACCTGCTCCGATTAAGGTATGGATCTCATCAATGAAGACAATAATGTCTGGGGTTTGTTCGATCTCTTTTATCAAAGCGCGTATACGTTCCTCAAATTGTCCTCTATACTTAGTACCAGCAACAACAGCAGTTAAGTCAAGTGTCATCACACGCTTATCAAAGAGGACAGGGGAGGTAAGACGCTTTACAATAAGCTGTGCTAATCCTTCAACGATTGCACTCTTACCAACACCCGGTTCACCAATAAGAATTGGATTATTCTTCTTCCTGCGACCAAGTATCTCACTAACACGCATAATCTCTCGCTCTCGTCCGACAACAGGATCAAGCTTACCATCTAAAGCAGCTTGAGTTAGGTCCGTTCCAAAACTATCTAGAACTGGAGTCTTAGACTTTGTGCGAGGTGCTTGCGTTGTTTTTGCATTACTAGAACTAGAAGAAGATGATATATCTTCATCATCTAATTCATCCTCATCGGCCATCCCAATACCATTCCTTGGATGATTGGCATGCGGTTGTAATAATGCTACAACATTATTATAACTAAGACCTTTCTCTTCTAACAAAGCCTTTGCAGCATTGTTTGAAGAGTCATGAAGTATTGCGAGAAAAAGATGTATAATATCCACCGTCTGCGAATGCTGTAAACGTGCTTCGAGAACAGACAACTTCAATATATTATTTGCCTGTTCGTTCAATAATAAGTCCGAAACAGACTCATCTGTTCCGATACTCTGCTCTTGTATCTTATCTTCTATTTCTCTTTTCAGATAGTCTATATTAACCTCCCAACGGTTGAATAAATCCCAAACAGGTCCTGACTTCTCTCTCAGGATAGCTAACATGATATGTTCTGGAGCAACTGACTTACTTGTCAATCGCTTAGCTTCCTCTCTACTGAATGAAAGAATTTCCGAAACTTTCGGGGAAAATTGATTCATCATATCCTAAACCTTTCTTATTATTAACTCACTTATTTAAGGGTGATAAAGCCCTATTATAGTGATGTGATATAAACAAATGCTATGCCAAAACAAACATTAACATTAATCGGATATACCTATGCTTGGTATATCCGATACTATTGATATTTAACGTTTATCTTGGATCATCGTATATTCTTGAGAATTTACCTTATGTATAGACTTCAACTTTTTTTTCTTAAGCCAAGCAGCCTTACGACGTTCGTAATCCTCCTGATGACGCTCTAAGAAATTATCTGCCATTGAACTTGCTATATATAACTGAAATCTTTATGTTATTCGTTCCTGCTGTGTTACCTAACAACTTTGTGCTTGATAACCCCATATCATGGGAAACCTTCGTAATCTTAGTTATTGCATTTTCACCTGTACCTTGTTTAACAGTCTGTACTTCAACAGGGACTAGCATAACTTTACCCCAGTTAGCACTACCATTCTGATGGTGTGCAAACAGGTTCACTATACCAGCTATATTATTAAAGGTATAAGCATTTTGCTTTGAATTATAAGTTGCTAAGAACGATGTTTTATTATCTGGAAGACGATTGTTAGTAAAGAACGATTGCACACTATCTGAAGGAATCATCACAATGTTCTTTGGTATACCAAATTGATAATTACTTGTTGATGTATTGTTCTGACGTAACAAAACAATCTTCGCAGAGTTGATAGAATCAGAAGAATGTCCCGACAAAATGTCAGACATTGGTAATGATAATTCTGTGAACAATCCTGCTGGTGTTTTTAGATAGGTGTGTCCAGTCTCTACTGCTAACTGATGTAATCGAGTGTTGTCATTAGAGAAGTTAGTCATCTGTAGCACTTCTTCTGTACCAATAAGATTGGTAGAAATTTCCCTTATCTTTCCTTTCTCTTTATGCTTGAAATAAATATTGAGTTGGGCTGTCAGAATATGTGCCATAGAACCAGAACCACCATCTATCTTAAAGTAGAAGCCTGGACAAATCTCATGCAAGAATCGATATACATTACGGAAAGCTATTGGATTTTGCTCATACTTACGTATCAAGTAGGTTCCATAATTATTATATGTTTGCCCATTCTTGTCGGTATAAGGCTTATTCAATCTGATAATAATGTTGCGTGTATAGCCTTTTTTGTTACGAATGCTATCAGCCTCTGTATAATCTAATAAGGTGTAAGAACGTCGTACTGCAATTCCATTTGTACGTATATAACCCTGTGCCTCTGGGTCAAAATTAGAATAATATACCTGTCCTTCTTCTATTGGCTTTTGTAGCTCATACGCAGTGAGCTTCATCTGACTAAGAGAATCACCATAGTAAGAAGAATAGTACAAACGTATATCACATGAATCAGCGATTATTCCATTAGCATCACGACTCATAATGGAGTCTGACTTTGGCAATTGATAATCACTCAAAACATGGAATTGTGCCATGAAGTTTCCTGTAACCATTGACATAGTTTCAGGATCTTCCATTCGCCCTAAGTATCCAGTTGATGTACGCCCAATAACTCTATCAGCCAATACCGTTTTCGATGTTACATTGAAAGTATCAGCTTTTACGGAGAGTTTATCAATGTTGTCTATTAATGAACCTCCAATTGTATTAGTCGTATCGTCACATGATACCATGCCGAAACAGGCTACCAGTAAGCATGCTACAATAAAGTTTCTTTTCATTAAATCAAGCTCTTATAAAAATCTGAATACTTACCCTTTAGTTCCGTATCATTAGCTACATGCTCAAGAAGTTGTTTTTCGTTATTCTTTGCATAATCAGTTAGTGCGTCATTAACGCCCTCACTAGTGCTAATAACTCCATCAGAGTAGTCGATCGCCAACTTACCAAGTTCCATAAAGTCAAAGTTATCCCCATACTTCTTTAGACTTTCAGCCTTTGCTTCGCGGAACTCTAAACACTTCTTGAAGTTAGCCCCAAGACTATCCTGTGGTTGTTCAGAGAAAAGGGATGTTACTACTTTTGAGTTAGCAAATTGAGGCTCATCACGGTAAGCCGTCTTAACATAGAATGGTATAACAGATGCCATCCAACCTTGACAATGAATAATATCTGGTGCCCAACGGAGCTTCTTTACAGTCTCAAGGACTCCTCTTGCAAAGAAGATTGCACGTTCACCATTATCTGGATAATCATTGCCTAATTCATCCTTTGTCATAGCAGAACGCTTCTGAAAATAGTCTTCATTATCTATGAAATAGACTTGAATGCGAGTCTGCGGGATACTTGCCACCTTGATAATCAATGGATGGTCAGTATCGTCTATAACCAAGTTCATTCCCGAGAGGCGTATCACTTCATGTAACTGTCCACGACGCTCATTAACACTTCCCCACTTAGGCATGAAAGTACGAATTTCATAACCAGCTTCTTGCATAAGGTGTGGCATCTCAGAACCATAATGAGACATTTCTGTCTCAGGTACGTATGGTATGATTTCTTGATTAACAAATAATACTTTCTTTCCCATTCTTTATGTTAGAAATTTATATTGCTCGCAAAGGTACGAATAAAAACTGAGATAATGCTTGTTTTCAATTAGAAAGGGTGGAAATATGTTACTTATTCTCATTATTTCATGTTATTTCTCGTCTTTTTAATAATTTTGTTGTTACTTTGCAGCCGTTTAATTATCAATTACTGATGAAAGTATTTAAAAAGATTGTTGATATCCAGAATGAGCTTTTCCTTTTGCGAAAGAATAATAAGACCATAGGATTAGTTCCAACAATGGGGGCTTTACATGAAGGACATGCTTCTCTCGTTAAGCGAAGTGTTGAAGAGAATGATGTAACAGTTGTCTCTGTTTTCTTGAATCCAACGCAATTTAATGATAAGGGAGACTTGGATCGTTATCCACGTACATTAGATGCCGATTGCGTACTTCTTGAACAATGCGGTGCCAACTATGTCTTTGCCCCATCTGTTGATGAAATATATCCACAGCCTGATAATAGGCAGTTCAATTTCCCTCCACAATCAACAGTGATGGAAGGTGCTAAGCGTCCCGGTCACTTTAATGGTGTCTGCCAAATCGTCAGTCGATTGTTCTATATCACACGTCCTAACCGTGCTTACTTTGGTGAGAAAGATTGGCAGCAGATTGCCGTTATTAAACGTCTCGTAGAATATCTTGGTTTGCAGAAGGATATAGAAATAGTTGAATGTCCTATCATTCGTGACAAAGACGGATTAGCAAAGAGTTCTCGTAACACACTGCTTACCAATGACGAGCGTGCTATTGCTCCCAACATTTACAGAGCCTTGAAGGAGAGTATAGAGTTCTCTCAAAGCCATAGTGTAAAGGAAACTCAAGATAAGGTTATAGCTGACATCAATGCTATACCTGGACTGGAAGTAGAGTATTTCTCAATCGTGGATGGTAACACACTTCTTGATGTTACAGACTGGAACGAATCTTCAAATATCGTTGGTTGTATAACTGTCTATTGCGGTAAAACTCCAATTCGATTGATTGACCATATTAAATATAGAGGATAGAAAAGAAATGCAAATAGAAGTATTAAAGAGTAAGATACATTGTGCAACAATCACAGAGGCAAACCTTCATTATATGGGAAGTATAACCATTGATGAAGACCTCATGGATGCTGCTAATATGATAGCTGGCGAGAAAGTGCAGATTGTCAACAATAACAATGGTGAGCGTCTTGAGACTTATATTATAAAGGGTGAGCGTGGAAGCGGTTGCGTTTGTCTCAATGGTGCTGCCGCCCGTAAAGCTGTTGTAGGTGATACTGTAATTATCATCTCTTATGCAATGATGGATTTTGAGGAGGCTAAGAAGTTTAAGCCTTCTGTTGTATTCCCAAAGGAGGGGAACACTCTTTAATAGTAAGCAAAAGACTTAAGTTTGAAGTCCAATAATTCTTATTAGTAGGGATTGATACACTACTAATAATGAACTTAATTCTTCACCCATTAACTTATTCGAATACATTAACTTAAACTTATTTCTGTGTTTAAGTTAATGTCTCGTTAACATCCAACTTAAGGTAAGACAGACCTCTAACTTGAAGTACGAAGGTATTTTAAGTTAGAGTACGATGTTATACACGCTTGTATAATTGATTATACACGCCTGTATAATTAGTTATACACGTTTGTATAATAGACTATACAAGCGAGTATAAAGTTGTTTATTAAGTATAAGTCCAAAAGATGTTTAAGTTAAAGTACGATTGGACTCTAACTTAAAGTACATTTGTCGTTTAACCTAAAGGCTCTCTTCATACAAGAGCGGGTGTCTAACGGAGTTGTTCCTTATGTGGAATCCATGTTTTTCTATACATTAGATGGGGCTAAACATTAAAGTGCCACCTTATTATATAGTAATCCCCGAAAGTGATGTAACTCGACTTTCGGGGCTTACCTTATTTATATACACTAATTACATGCATATAGAGAAAAATATAGTCTTACTCAATAACAACCAATGGGTCATCCTCAAGTACAGCTTGACCAACTTTAACAGCAATAGCGGTTACCTTACCATCCTTTTCAGCCTCAATGCTATTTTGCATCTTCATAGCTTCAAGAACAACTACGGTGTCGCCAGCCTTTACTTCCTGTCCAACAGTTACTTCAACAGAAGTAATCGTGCCAGGTAGTGGAGCCTTGATAGCAGCAGATGCGTTGATTGCAGCTGCTGGTGCAGCGTCTTCGTTAGCTTCAGTTGCAGCAGGTTTGCCGAGCTCAACCTTCTTCTTCTCTGGCTCAGTTGGCTTATCCATCTGAACACTGTATTTGTCACCATTTACAGTGACTTCAGCAACATTCTCTGCGCTAATCTCACCAATCTCGACTTTATACTCTTTGCCGTCGATTGTATATTTAAATTCTTTCATTTGACTTTCTATTATGGTTTCTTTGTCATTATCTCGAACTTAGCATCCCACATTGTTTGCTTTGGCTTAATGGTTATAATGCTTGGTTCGATGTCGTGAACATTGTTTCCGGCAAACTCGTAGAGTGCCATCGCTATTACAGCATATACGTTCTTATCCATAGTCTTGCCTCCTGCAATTACATTGGCATACAACCATGCTTCTTAGCTGGGAGATCTTGCTTCTTGTGAGCAAGTTGTGCTAAGCCACGGCAGATGCGGAAACGAGTGTTGCGTGGTTCGATAACATCATCGATATAACCAAATTGAGCTGCTTGATATGGATTAGCAAACTTCTCTGAGTATTCCTCTTCTTTCTCTGCGAGGAACTGCTTTACATCACCACCTTGCTCTTTAACTTGCTTAGCCTCTCTACCACAGAGTACTGCAACTGCACCAGAAGCACCCATTACAGCAATCTCTGAGCTTGGCCATGCGAAGTTAAGATCTGAACGAAGCTGTTTGCAACCCATTACGATGTGTGAACCACCATAGCTCTTACGCAATGTGATTGTAATCTTTGGTACTGTAGCTTCGCCGTAAGCGTAGAGCAACTGAGCACCATGAAGAATAACGGCATTGTACTCCTGACCTGTACCTGGGAGGAAGCCCGGTACATCAACGAGTGATACGATTGGAATATTGAATGCGTCACAGAAACGAACGAAACGAGCACCCTTACGGCTAGCATTCGTATCCAATACACCTGCGTATGCTGAAGGCTGATTAGCAACGATACCAACACTCTGACCATTGAAACGAGCGAAACCAGTAATGATATTCTTAGCAAACTTAGGTTGTACCTCGAAGAACTCTCCGTTATCAGTTACAGCCTGGATTACCTTATACATATCGTATGCTTGGTTTGGATCGTCTGGGATAATCTCATTCAAGAGGTCTTCCTTACGATCAATAGGGTCGGTACACTCTACGCGTGGAGCTTCCTCACGATTGTTAGAAGGAATATAAGAAAGCAACTTCTTTATCAAGTCCATTGCCTCTTCTTCTGTCTTAGCCGTGAAACTAGTTACACCACTCTTAGACGCATGAACGCTGGCACCTCCAAGATGTTCTGCATCAATGTCCTCACCTGTAACTGTCTTAACAACCTTAGGACCCGTAAGGAACATATAACTTGTTTGTTCCTTCATGATGATGAAGTCAGTTAAAGCTGGAGAGTAAACAGCACCACCTGCACAAGGACCAAGAATGCCAGAGATCTGTGGAATCACACCTGAAGCAAGAATGTTGCGCTCAAATATCTCGCCATAACCTGCCAATGCAGAGATACCCTCTTGGATACGTGCACCGCCAGAGTCGTTCATACAGATAACAGGTGCGCCGTTAGTCATAGCCATGTCCATTACCTTACAGATCTTCTGTGCCATGGTTTCTGAAAGAGAGCCACCATTTACAGTAAAGTCTTGAGCATAGAGATAAACAAGGCGACCATCAATTGTTGCTGAACCTGCAACAACACCATCACCTAGATATTGTTTCTTCTCCATACCAAAGTTGTGGCAACGATGAAGTTTGAACATATCATACTCCTCAAAACTACCTTTATCAACCAGCATTTCAATGCGCTCACGTGCAGTGTACTTGCCGCGCTCATGCTGCTTATCAATGGCTTTCTGACCACCGCCTAAGCGAGCCAACTCACGCTTCTCTACGAGAGCCTTGATCTTTTCTGTTTGCTTACTCATAATTTGTTTTTATTTTCTTATAACCGTATTCTTATCTTCACCTTTCAAGAAGGCTCTAAAACACCCTCCGAAAGAATCAGATGCAAAAGTAATAAAAAAGGTGGAGATACTAATCTCCACCTTTTTAAATATTGTTAAGGTATATCTTTATCCTACCACTGGTCCTCCCTCTTCTTTATTCTCCTTTTCTTTCGGCTCGGGGGCGGGGGTGAGGCTTTCTTTCCACTCCTCCCAATGAATGTTATCCGAAACCAACGAGCGAGTAGCAACCTTATTGCTCTGTGTGCGCGAAGTCTCGGGAATAAAACGAACACGGACATTCTTTATCTGTTTTGCCGTTACTTCTTCTGGCTTTGCGATTCCCTTATCAGCGTTGATGGTGTAGTAAAACGTACCGACACCTTCCAACTTCACCGTGCGACCCTCTGCCATAAAAGCAGCCATAACAACTCCTAAGTCTTTCAGCACGGCATACGTGTCACCACGACTCACGGTCGAAATCAATGCCAAGCGGTCAGCCACTTGGTCCGTCGTTACGGGCTTTCCCACGACTACTACCTGTGGATACCACAGACCTGTAATTTTCTTCATCACTTTCTTAAAAAAAGCCATAGTCTCAAACTTTTAAAGATTAATAAATTAATTTATAACAAACGACATGTAAATTATTTTCAAGCAACAGTCTATCTCGGTCCGTTACAGAGGGTACCTCGGTCCTATACTGAGGTACCCTTAGTCCTATACCGAGGGGGTCTTAGTCCTATACCGAGATACCCTCTTCTATAACACGTTGATTATCAATTAGTTACAAGAGGTCTATTTTTACCCCTACTTTGTCCTATTTTTTCGCATTAATTATCCCCAAAATCCGAGAACTTCTGGGCAATGCAACCATAGTGGCGACGCCCGTCAACGTTCACAGCAACATTAAGATAGTTGAAATACAAGTAGTATGCATCGATACTACTCCCCGGCGTACCACTAGATGACCAATAGCAACCGACAGTGCCAACTTGGTACAATCCCCCAGAGATGTAGGAACTCAGGGCAGGCAGATAGAAGTAATTATTTGATTCGGCAGCAGAGGGAAGAGTAAGGGATGGATGCCAGGTATTAGTGATTGTATTGATTCGCCAATCTATTCCGTCAACGGCTTTGTTTGGGTTATAGTTACCCTCTGCTATTAGTACTGATTTCTTCTTAAACCACATACCGCCTTTGTGTAAGTGACCCATGGTTGTCCAAAGTTCATCTTCGTCCCAACGGGGTTCGCCCATTGCGGCGTACCACGTCATTTCGTTCACGTTTGGAAGGTCTTTACATGATGTATGGGTAGCAGGATTGCTTACACCATAACCTGGGAAACTCTCGTTATACCAACGTGAATCGCTATTGTTTTGAGGGTAGTCATTGCCAGTGTGACCATTAAGTGTTGGCTGGCTGCCACTAAGGTTCCATTCGTGACCTTTCCAATATTGGTCCTGTGCATCCCACATGTAGTAATGGTCGCCGTCATAATTAGTTACGTTGAGATTGGCGGTCACGTCGTAGTAAGTGTTTGAGGAGAAAGTTGTAGAAGGAAGCGTCTTCGTGATTGTACCTTCTACTCCTGTTGCTGTATCATATATCCAGTAACGTACCTTTAAGGTATGAGTGCCAGGCTTGATTATCATATAAGCACCGTTGGTTGTTACGCTGGGAGAGCTGTTGGTTAAGGGGAAACCTGTGACCAATACAATCTGCTTGCCACCTCCTGAAGCGTCTAGATTGTCCGTACTGGTGTTTATGGTGTAAGTCTCTGTGATATCATTGTCAGAAGTTACTTCTACCTTGGTCAGATAACAGTTCTGTAGAATAGTGTTACTTGTGTAGGGCTGGAAAACAAGGTAAGCGGGCTGATGCTCGAGTATGAAACTAAACTGCTGTTTGCCTGTTACCTTGGTTGCTGTTGCAGAGCCATAATCGCCTGCTGTGCCGAAATGCTCGGTATTGTTTGGTGATGTCTGCGTTTGGGTAGAAGAGATAGTCACAGCATTGCCGCTACTGTTCTTACCCAAGTAATAAACCTTATAATTGTTACTTGCTGTAAACTTGCCGGGTACTTTATACTTAAAAGCGGCTACTTTACTGGTTGGGGCATTGGTGCTCTTCTGCCATACGTTATTATCGTCCTTTACGTAGATATAGTCGCCAGCCTCCCAATAGAAGTCACCAGTAGTGTAATCCATTGATGTGCGGGTCTTTGTCTCGTCACCTGCTACAAAGGTAGTGAGGTTCTTGTCGTTATCCTCATTGGGGTTCGTGGGGTTCTGGGCTACATCCTCATTAGCACAGGAAGCAAATGCCATTGCTATGCCGAACACGAAAGCCAAGGACTTTAGTTGTGCGGTAAATGAATGTTGTCTCATTGTTTTCTTCATTGTTACTTTGTTCGTTTTGTTAATTACTCGCTGTTAGTCTTCCCATGATGGGTTCTCTTCGTCCTCGTCTTCCTCCCATAACATCGAAGCCTTTGCACTCGAAATGGTGCCGCCATGATGTCCTGGTCTGTGCTGACTTGGGAAAGACGTGTCCATTAAATTAGTGGTCTCGCTCACTTGGATTATCATGCAACTAGGTGCAGAATAATCCCTCTTAGTTTGTTCTTTTCTCATAACTTTCTTGATTAAAATAGCTGTTATTTCGTTCTTATTTTGCTTAAAACGGGGTTCACAAAAGGACATAAAAAAGCGAACAAAGGAAACTCCTAGAAGTCCTTTGTTTACAGGGGTTACGGCACGCTTCGCGCGCGCGTATGCGAGAAGAAAAAATGTGTTATTGTACGCTAGGTGCGCATAGTGTGTGTGT
>ERZ773006.811-NODE-811-length-12277-cov-6.06046_pt1 | contig 12277 bp, 10 predicted proteins | sample MGYA00580843_ERZ773006 | MGnify/ENA primary metagenome ERZ773006 (study PRJEB29015, sample SAMEA2738011) | human oral metagenome | biome: human oral; feature: human-associated habitat; material: dental | place: China | collected 2052 ... | reverse complement strand
ACAGCGCGACCGTGCGCGACGTCGCCACCGTCATGCAGCGCATGGAGATGATCCGGCGCATCACCTCGGAGATCACCGAGTGCCTGGAGGAACTGGGGTCCGAGGGCCGCCTTCTGGCCCTGCAGGTCGAGGACCTGGTGCGCGGATCCGCCTCCGAGCGCGCCCTCGTCATGCGCGACTACATCCGCGACCCCGGCGACGTCGCCCGCGTCGAGGCCGAGCTCTCGTCCATGGGATCGGAGCGGATCGTGGACCTGACCGCCATCGCGAACATCCTCGGCCTGGACGTGTACGAGGTCGCGGACCTCGACCGCGAGATCACGCCCCGCGGCGTGCGCGCCCTGTCACTGGTGCCTCACCTGTCGTGGAACGCCATCAAGGAGGTGTCCTCGCGCTTCACGTCCCTGCCCGAGCTGCGCGCGGCCTCGGTGGCGGACCTGGAACGCATCGAGGGGATCGGCCCCTACCGGGCGAAGGTCATCACCGAGAACCTGGCCCACCAGGCGCGGGCGGTCGCAACCGGCATCGTCGGCTGGTAGCCCGCTCGGGAGACAGGGCGGCGGCTCTCCTCGCCGCCTTCGGCCGCGGGTGCGCCCGCCCGCGATGCCCGCCTTCCCCGATCAGCGGCCCGATTGGGCCCCCGACTGCGACCCCGACTGAGCGCCGGATTGGGGGGTGGGGGCGGGAGTGGGGGCAGGCGCGACATCCACCACGGTAGAACCGACCTCGCGCCCGTCCATCACGAGCGCGACCCTGTAGGTGCCCGCGGGGGCGGGGCTCGCCCCACCCGTCGGCGCCGTGCAGCCGTCCGCGTACACCCGGCCGTCCCAGGTGAGCGACCCGGTCCACGACGCCGTCGGACGAAGCAGCAGGGTCGTGGAGACCTGCTGGGAGTCGGCGCAGCTCGCGGAGTTGTAGACCGTCTGGTCTCCCGTCGTCACGCGCAGGGACAAGCGCGTCAGGGAGGTTGAGCAGGCGACGTTCCCGCGGTTGCCCAGGGTCAGCGCGACGGGGAGAGCCGACCCGGACCTGATCGATTCCGCCGTCGCACTCGCGGCGATGTCGCGCTCGGGGCAGGCCGGAATGTCGATGGTTGTTCCGTCTGTGAGGAGCCCGTCCGCCGTGGCCACCTGGCCTCCCGACAAAGCGTACTCCGAGGCCTCGACCGCGCCGGACTGGGCCGACTGAGAGTCGGACTGGGCGGCCTGCCCCCCGGACACGGAGGAGGCGATGGCTCGCACGACGGAGGAGATGCCCCACAGGAGGAGGGCGATGATGAGGAGGAGCCCGAGCCCGGTGATGATGCGCCTGGGCCACAGGTTCACGGGCGGCCCGCCGCCACGGGAGGCCGACGCCGCGTTCGCCGCACGTGCCCCGGCCCGGCCTCGTCCTCGCTCCCCGCTCGGGCGCGCAGACGCGGGGCGCGCGCCCGAGGAGGCTCGGGACGCGCGGTCGCAGACGCGACCGTGGGCGCTCGTCGACGCGGGGCGCCGGGAGGGCCGCTTGGGGGAGTTCTTACGCTGATCAGCCACGCATCCACGATACCGGGCGAGGACCCCGACGCGCGCCTCACGCTCGGGGGCGTCCGATTTTGCCCGCCGCACGCGGGCGAACCGCCTCCCGGTGCCCTCAGGCGGCCGCGCTGGGCGTGTTCGAGGAGCCCCCCTCGTCGTCGGGGTTGATGACGCACCATCGCTCGACGACGATCGCGACGATCACCCACACCAGGCCGACGAGGGCGCTCAGGCCCGCCGCGATCGCGTTCGACGCCATCGCGGGAGCACTCACCTGTAGGAGGGAAACGGCCATGACTCCGGCGAGGATCCCGGTGAGGGCGCTGCCGACCAGGGCGCTCGCGCGAGCGAAGACCGCCACCGGCATGGCACCCAGGGCATTGATCCACGTCTCCTTGTCGGCCCGCAGGCGCCGCACGGCCAGGCCGGACCAGATGAGGAGCGCCGTGGCGAGCGCGAAGAGCACCGCTGGGCCGGGCGTGACGATCAGGGGCGTGTTGCCGACGCGCATGTGCGCGAGGAACCCTAAGAAGCTCAGCGCGGCACTCACGACGCCGACCAGTCCAACCCAGGCGATCGACAGGGGTTTCACGTCCGCTTCCCTCTATCGCCTCTTGACGACCGGGATCGCGCCGGTCATCGTGGGGCGAACGACGACCCTGCGCAGGATGCCGGTCTGTGTGGCCTCGTCCTCGGGGATGGGGCCGACCGGGGTGTTGTCGGGCAGCCCGGGGGCGAGGATCGTGGAGCGCCCGTCGGCATGGACCGTGGGCTTGGGGGGTTCCTCCTCGCGGGCGAGGCCGGAGCGGTCGTCGACCACCCGCACGTCGTGAGCGGAGCCGACGGGGAAGTTCCAGTCCGGAAGCGCGATGTCGGAGTGGGGGTCGTCGCGCTTGGCGTCGAAGACCGGCACCCAGTGGGGCCTGTCCTCGTTGCGCGGCTTGTACGTCCCAGTCCCGATCTTGCGGGTCATCCGCCCGGCCGGGGAGTCGGCGGGCACGGAGGAGATGGGATGCCAGGAGGGGCGCGCCGAGGTCCGGGGGGCGCGACGGGGCGAGGCATCCTGGCCGGACGCGGCCTGCGCCTGCGACGCGGAACTCGGGTCATCTGGCGACTGCTCGGCCACGCCGCGCTCGTCCTGCGCCCGCACGCCGCCCGGGCGCTGACCCTCGCCCTGCGGGGCGTCGGCCCGGGGGGGTGGCACAGCCGCTGGCCGCGCCTGCCGGGCGGCGCGAGCGGCGAGCTGCGCGGGAGTCTCGGGCTGCGCGACCGGGGGGATGTCCTCCTCGAGGAGATCCTCGGACTCGTCGGCGCCGGGAACCGCCTCGGGGGCCGGGGGCCGCTCGATGCCCATGGCGTTGGCGATCTCCTCGCCGACCTCGGTTGCCGCCCACCGGGACCAGAGGTTGTTCCACGTGGCGGGGTCAACGCTGCGCGGATCGCCGCGGCGCTCGCGTTCGCGCGGCCGGCTGGCGTCTGACCCGTGGGCGTCGGCCGGGGCGGCCTCGGCGCCCCCGGAGGCACCGACGCGCTCCTCGGGTTCGTCGGGCTCGGGGGCCGTCTCCTCGTCGGGCGCTGTCGGCGTCGCGGGGGTACGGGAGGCCGGGGAGTGAGGCGCCGGGGCGGCGAGGCGGGGGTCGACCTGGCTGATCTCTCCCGTGAGCGTCTCGATGAGCTCACGCATGTCGGCGCTGGCCTGCTCGGCGCGCTCTGCCAGGAGCTGATCGGAGTCGGCCATGACGGCCGCCGGGTCTTCGAGCCAGTCGTCAACGGCGTCGATGATGCCCTCGCGGTCGGGGGTCAGCGCGAGGAGATCCGCGACCCGTCCAAAGCCCTCAAGGACGGCGTCGGGATCGCACAGGAGCCAGGGCGCCAGGACGAAGGCCCGCTCCTTCGCGCGCGGGTGCGGCAGGCTCAGGACGGGATCGGAGGAGGCCAGGCCCTCGACCTGGATGATGTCGATGTCGACGGTGCGCGCCCCCCAGCGCTCGTGGCGCTCGCGGCCCAGCTCGCGTTCGATGCGGCTCGTCTGGGCGAAAAGCTCGTCGGGAGTGGCGATGGCGGAGCCGATGACGACGGCATTCCAGTAGTCGGGCTGGGGCGCCTGCCCGGGGGCGAGGACGGGCTTGGTGCGCATGATCGGCGACACGTCGTCGATCTGGAAGCCCTCCATGTAGGACAGGGCCTCGACCGTGTGCATGAGCGTGACGGGCACATCCCCGAGGTTTCCGCCGATCGCCAGGACGACCTTGCGCGAACGCAGGTGCTCGGGCATGGAGGGCTCCCGCGCGCCAGGTGCCGTCGCGCCGGAGCGCCGCGAGTGGGAGGGTTCGCCCTGTCCCTGCTCGGCCGGGCTGGGTGCCTGGGCGCGGCCGTAGGCTTCGATCTCTCCGGTCAAGACGGAGCCGTCCTCGGCCTCGTAGATTCCCTTGAGGGTCAGCGACAGCGGCAGCGCGTCGGTCGCACCGGAGCGCACGGTGACGGACACGTCGGCGAAGGGCTGGTCGATCGGCGCGTCCGGCTTGTGGACGGTGACCTCGGTGCCGACGACGCCGTCGTGGCTCATGACGCGCGAGGCGATGTCCTCGGCCAGGGTCTCGATGAGGTCGACGGGGCTTCCGGTGAGCACGGCCATCGTCTCGTCGGCGATGTCGGCGTAGGAGACCGTCGCCGCGATGTCGTCGTTGGCACCCGCGGTTTCGACCCACATGACGACGTCGGCACAAAAGCGCTGGCGCTGCGTGCGCTCGAAGTCGTACACACCGTGGTTGGCCAGCGCCCCCAGTCCTTTCAGGGCGATGATGACGCGTCTGCTACTCAACGTCGTTCTCCTTTCGGGCGATGGCCGCCGCGGTGCCTGCTACGTCGTGGACCCGCACGGCCCACGCACCCTGGCGGACGCAGTAGGCGGCAATGGAAGCGCTGTCGGTGTCGACGTCGCCTCCGAGGGCCTTGACGAATCGCTTACGCGACGCTCCGATAAGTACAGGGTACCCACCGGAGAGGAAACGCGGTAGTTCGGACAGTATCTGCCAGCACTGTTCGACCGTCAGCGAGAAGCCCAGACCCGGGTCAACAACAATTTTATCAGGTGTCACACCAGTATCAATTGCGTCTGTGACCTGGGAATTGAGCCGTTCGATCAGGGTCCCCACCAGGTCCGGCCCGTAGTCGAAGGACTCCCCCGGCATTCCCGGCAACGCGCGGTAGTGCTGAATCACATACGCGCACCCGCTCTCGGCGACCGCACGATTCATCTGCGGATCCCATCGCCCGCCGCTGACATCGTTGATGATCGCGGCCCCCGCCTCCGCGGCCCGCAGAGCCGTTGAGGCGTGCAACGTGTCCACCGACACGACCACTCCCTCCCGAGCCAGGGCCTTGACGATCGCGCCGATGCGCGCCCACTCCTCCTGCGCCGAGATGCGCGTCGAGTGCGGCCTCGTCGACTCCCCGCCCACGTCGATCAGATCGGCGCCGGCGCCGAGCATCGCGCGGGCGTGAGCGAGCGCGGCACGAGGGTCCGCGTAGCGTCCCCCGTCCGAAAACGAATCCGGGGTCACGTTGAGGATCCCCATGATCAGCGCCCGAGAAGAAGGCACGGCCAGGCCGTGGGGCAACGTCGGCGCCGCAGGAGCGACCGTGGGCGTTGCCGGAGGATCGGGCAGGGGCAGCGCGGACATGTCAGCGGCTTCCCGACAGCACCAGGGCCATCATCTCGGCCCGGGTCGCACCGTCGTTCATGATGCCGCGCAGGGCGCTCGTCACGGTCGACGATCCGGGCTTGGAGATGCCGCGCATCGACATGCACATGTGCTCCGCCTCGATGACGACGATGACTCCCTGGGGGTGCAGGACCTCGTCGATGGCGTCGGCGACCTCGGCGGTCAGCCGCTCCTGCACCTGGGGCCGACGAGCGTACCCCTCGACCAGGCGGGCCAGCTTCGACAGCCCCGTCACCACGCCTCCGCGGGGGATGTAGCCCACGTGGGCGCGGCCAAAGAAGGGAAGCAGGTGATGCTCACACACCGAATGGAACGTGATGTCACGCACGAGAACGAGCTCGTCGGTACCCGCATGGAACTGGGTGCGCAGGTGCTCGCGAGGATCCTCGGCCAGGCCCGAGCACATCTGCCGCCATGCGCGAGCCATGCGCTCCGGGGTACCCACCAGGCCCTCGCGCGTCGGATCCTCCCCGAGCGCCACCAGCAGGTCACGCGAGGCCTTCTCCACACCAGCAGGATCGTATGTCACGACTGTTCCTCACCATCGGCCGACGAGTCCGGCTCGCCCACCACGTCCGTGACGTCGATCGTCGGCGCCTCGAAGACGACCTCCTGCGCGCCTCCGACCTGAGGCGACCCCAGGCCGACCGGGTTGCCCAGGACGGCACCGGGAACGGCGGCGTCCGACTGGTAGTTCCACACCGGACGCTCGGGGGCTTTGACGACGTCCCTGAAGATCTCGGCCAACTGAGCCTCATCCAGGGTCTCCTCCTCCAGGAGCCGGGCGGCCAGCGTGTCCAGGATCGCCCGGTTCGTCGTGAGGATCTGCCAGGCCTCGCGCATCGCGTTGTCGAGGAGCCGACGGACCTCCTCGTCGATGATGGCGGAGGTCTCGTCGGAGAAAGCACGAGGCCCCTCTCCCGAGCCGTGCCCGAAGGCCTCGGTGTCGCTCTCACCCAGCTTCACCATGCCGATGCGATCACTCATGCCGTAGTCCGTGACCATGGCGCGGGCGGTCTTGGTGGCCTGCTGGATGTCGTTGGCCGGGCCGGTCGAGGGATCGCGGAAGACGATCTCCTCGGCCACGCGGCCGCCCATGCTGTAGACGAGGTCATCCAGCAGCTGGTTGCGCGTCTTGTTGAAGCGATCCTCGGTGGGCATGACCATCGTGTAGCCCAGCGCGCGCCCGCGCGGCAGGATCGTCACCTTCGTGACGGGGTCCGTGTAGTTCAGGGCGGCGGCGGCCAGCGCGTGGCCGCCCTCGTGGTAGGCGGTCACCGCCTTGTCGTGGTCGTTCATGACGCGCGTGCGCTTCTGCGGGCCAGCGATGACGCGGTCGATGGCCTCGTCGATGGCACGCTCGTCGATGAAACGCATGTTGGATCGCGCGGTCAGCAGGGCTGCCTCGTTGAGGACGTTGGCCAGGTCCGCGCCGGTGAACCCCGGGGTGCGCTTGGCGATCTGACGCAGGTCCACCTGCTCGGTGAGCGGCTTGCCGTGCGCGTGAACCTTCAGGATTGCCTCGCGGCCCTTCAGGTCGGGTGCCTCGACGGCGATCTGGCGATCGAAGCGGCCGGGACGCAGCAGCGCCGGGTCGAGAATGTCGGGGCGGTTGGTGGCCGCGATGAGGATGATGTTGGCTCGCTCGTCGAAGCCATCCATCTCGACCAGCAGCTGGTTGAGCGTCTGTTCGCGCTCGTCGTTGCCGCCGCCGATGCCGCTTCCGCGGTGGCGGCCCACGGCGTCGATCTCGTCCACGAAGATGATGGCCGGGGCGTTCTTCTTGGCGCGTTCGAAGAGCTCGCGCACGCGGGACGCGCCCACGCCGACGTACAGCTCCATGAACTCCGAGCCGGAGATCGAGAAGAAGGGGGCATTGGCCTCGCCCGCGACCGCCTTGGCCAGCAGGGTCTTGCCCGTCCCGGGGGGACCGTAGAGCAGAACGCCGCGGGGAATGCGCGCGCCCACCTTGTGGAACTTGTCGGGAGAGGCCAGGAACTCGCGGATCTCTTCCAGCTCCTCCACGGCCTCGTCCTCGCCGGCGACGTCCGCGAAGGTCACGTCGGGGCGCTCCTGGTTGAATTCCTTGGCGCGCGAGGCCGTGAATCCGCCCATCATCCGCGACCCCGACATCGACCGCATGATGAAGTAGAAGGCAGCGGAGATGAAGAGCAGGGGGATGAGAATCTGCAGGACCAATCCGAGGGCGCCGGACTGCGGGCGCACCGCGTTCCACCCCTTGGCGGGAGCCTGCGCGGCCACGGCGTCCAGGATCTCCTTCGTCTGAGCGTAGGAGTAGGTGAAGTACACGTGCTTACCCAGGTCGGCGCTCCGGTCGTCGCCGCCCGTGCCCTCGTGGTGGTAGTTCTCGGTCAGCGTCAGGTTCACCTGCTGCGTTCCCTCGTTGAGGACAACCTTCTCGACCGTGCCACCCGAGATGAGCGCCAGGCCCTCCGAGGTGTTCACGGACTGGGGCTGCAGGGTCTGCCAGAGGAACCATCCCCCCGCGAGCAGGACCATCAGCGGAATCGCCACCCACGCGAGGCTGGGGCGTTTAGTCTTCGTTCTCTCGTTCATGCGTCCCTACAGGTTGGTCGTCTCAGTTGTTGTAAACGTGGGATTGCAGCGTCCCCACGAAGGGAAGATTGCGGTACTTTTCCGCGTAGTCGAGGCCGTAGCCGACGACAAACTCGTCGGGGATGTCGAAGCCCACGTAAGCGACCTCGACATCCACCTTCGCGGCAGCTGGCTTACGCAGCGCGGTGGCGATACGCACGGAGGCCGCCCCACGCCCGACGAGGTTGGCCTGCAGCCACGACAGCGTCAGGCCCGAGTCGATGATGTCCTCGACGATCAGGACGTGGCGCCCGGCGACATCCTGGTCGAGGTCCTTGAGGATGCGAACGACGCCGGAGGTCTTGGTGCCCGACCCATAGGAGGACACGGCCATCCAATCCATCTCGAGGGGGGTGTGAAGCTTGCGCGACAGGTCCGCCATGACCATGACGGCGCCGCGCAGGACACCCACGACGAGGAGGTCCTTGCCCGCGTAGTCGCGGTCGATTTCTTCGGCCATGTCGCCGAGCCTGCGGTCCATATCCTCGGCGGTCACCAGGATCTCTTTGAGGTCGTTTCCCATGTCGGTGGCGTCCACCGTGTCCTCTTTTCGTGTGTTGCTACGCGAGCGATTCCACTATAAGCGTGCCACAGATCCGCGCCGACGCCCCACGGAGAGCGAGATTCTCACTGTGAGCGCAACGCCGGGCTCCCCGCTCGGGGAGCCAAGACGATTCGCGCCTCGGCCCCGCGTCCCACGCGCGAGGCGCTCCCCGAGGGCAGGTCGATCGGTCCCTGTCCCCTCCAGGCGACCACGAGACCGTCCACGGCCTCAACGTTGGCCAGCGAGAGCGCTCCGAGTCCCGCCCGCGACGCCGCCTCTCTCACGACTCGGGCGCGCACCGCGCGGGGGGCCTGCGCGAGGGCTGACACGCTCAGGGACACGCCGCTCGGCCCGGGTTCCGGCGCGTCGCCAGAGCGCGCGCCCCGGGTGAGCTGCCTCGCCCACTGCCGCAGGGCGTCGTCGTCGTCCGCGCACAGCTGAGCGCTTCGCGCGAGCGCGGGAACGGGGTCCATTCCCAGGGCCGAGGCCAGGGCGGGCAGGGCACGGTGACGCAGGGCGCTGCGTCGCAGCGGGCTACCGTCGGCCGCCCTCCACGGTCCGTCGACGGCGTTGGTCGGGTCCTCGACCGGGGTCAGGCCCGCCTGGGCGCATGCTCCCGCGGTGTCCGCTCGCCGCAGGCCCAGGAGGGGACGGAGCCAGGTGACGCCGGCCTCGTCGCGAGCAAGCGGCGCGATCGCACGCAGCGAGGAAGGGCCCGACCCCCTGGCCAGACGCAGCAGAACGGTTTCGGCCTGGTCCTCCATGGTGTGTCCGAGGAGGACGGGGGCGTGCTCGCTCGCGGCGATCGCGCGAAGGGCGGCGCGCCTGGCATCGCGCGCCGCGGCCTCGGGGCCGCCCGCGCCGCGGCTCGGAACGGTCACCGTCTCGACGATGGCGTCGGCTCCCAGGGAGCGCGCCAGCTCGGCGACGCTTTCGGCCTCGGCGCGGCTGCCGGGGCGCAGCCCGTGGTCGACGGTCACGGTCACGACGGGCACGCCCGCCCGGCTGGCCGCGTCGACGGTGACCAGGGCGAGGGCCAGCGAGTCCGCTCCTCCGGACAGGCCCACGACGAGTCGGCGCGCGCGAGTGCCTCCCGCCAGGATCGGGTGCAGGGCAGCGCGCACCGCAAGGGAGCAGGCACGCAGGGGGCCGGAGGGGTTGGGGCCCACCAGGCGCGAGGCGTCAGCGCACACGCGCCAGCCACGCTGCGGGTTCGGCGTACTCGCCCGCGCTGGGGAGCGCGTCCACGCCGGACAGAAGCTCCGCGAGCGCCCCCTCACGCACGACCGTGCGCGCGAATCCCTCGGTCTGCGCCCAGATGGCCTCGACCCCTGCCAGGGGCATTCCGGCAGCCGCGCACGCGCGGACGAGGGCCACTCCCCCGGCCTGGGCGCGGTGGGTGCGCAGCCACTGAATCGAGGGCAGGTCGCGGGGGGTGAGGACCTCCATCTGCGCGGTGGGGAGGGCGTCCAGGAGCAGCACGATGCGCACGAGCTCGTCGCTTCGCTGGGGCAGGGCTTGGATCAGCTCCGCGATGTAGGGCACGAGGTGGGGCGCGTGAGTGAGGTGTACGGCGCGCAGGCCCGTACACAGGGACACCCAGCGGCACCAGTCCGTCTGATCCAGGGCGTAACGCTGCGCGTCGGCGAGAACGTTGGGGGCGACCAGGATCCGGCGCCCGTGAATCACGTCCCAGATGCCGGTGGCGCTCTTGGCCAGGGAGCGCAGGATCACGGCCTCGGCGGCCAGAACGAGGGGCGTGCGCGCGTCCTCGAAGCGGTCCATGAGCGCCCCCACCGTGGAGATGAGTCCGCGGCGATCGACGACGAGGGTCGGGGACGCGGCGACGGTGCGCGACGCGTCGGACAGGGTCGAGAGCTGCGCGAGCCTGCGGTCCGACCAGGCCACGGATCGGCGCAGGCGCGCGACGACAGCAGAGGCACCCACGCGGGAGGCCGAGGGTCCCGCGTAGGACAGCGAGGCGAGAACTCCCGCGACGTCGCGCGGGCCAAACGGCATATCCATGACCCTAGTTTAGCCCGGCCAGGCCCTCCTCGAAGGCGTCCAGGCGGCTGCGCGTGGCGAGGGCTCCCGCGGTGACTTGGTCGTGTCCGATCGATACCAGGAGGACGCGCCCCCCGCGCGTGATGACGGACCCGGAGAGGGAGGAGACCTCGGCGAGCGCTCCGGTCTTCGCCTGGACGTTGCCGACGGCGGGTTCTTCGGTCATGCGCTTGGAGAGCGTGCCGACGAGTCCCGCCCAGGGCAGCAGGCGCATCGTGTCGGCGCTTGTTCCCTGCCCCGAGTAGGAGGCCTTGAGGACTCCGACGAGCGTGTTGGCGCTGATGCGGTCGTTGCTGGACAGGCCGGAGCAGTCCTCGAGGAAGAGGCCGTCGGTGGGGACGCCGGCGGCGCTCAGTGTCGAGGCGACCGTGGATGTCGCCCCCTCGTAGGTCGCGGGCGCTCCGGCGGCGCGAGCGGCGAAGCGGCAGTACTGGTCGGCGAGGGTATTGTCCGAGTGCGCGAGCATCCAGCGCAGCTGCTCGCCCATCGTCGCGGAGCTGACGGTGGCGAGGGCGGCCGCCCCGGCGGGGGGTTCGCCTGCCTCGCCGAGGGTCGCGTTGATTCCGGCGGCGCCGAGGGCCTGGGCGAACACCTGGGCGACGCGGGCAGGGGAATCGGAGTAGAAGTCGTTTGCGCCCTCGTAGGTGCGCCCGGCGTCAATCGCCATGGGGCCGACTTCCCCCTCGTAGGCTCCCACCTCCTGCGCGTCCCAGGAGGACAGGTGCGATGCGCCCTCGAAGAGCGTTCCGCGCCAGTCGAGGGTCACCGAGGTGACGCCTCGCTGGGCGAGGACGGAGGCCGTGTCGTTGGCTAGGGTTTGCAGGCCCGCGCGCCCGGATACTTCGGTCGTCTCCGAGGCCCCGATTCCCAGGAGGAGGTCCCCTTCGGAGTCGAGGTAGAGGGTGTGGGAGTCGGCGCCGAGGAGGGCGCTGGTGGTGAGGGTGGTCGTGGGGTCCAGGTGTGCCAGGGCGGTGAAGGCGGTGAGGGTCTTGGTCGTGGACGCGGGGGTGTGCGGGGTGGATGCCTCCGCGTCGAGGAGAACCTGGCCCGTCTGCGCGTCCACGACGGTGCCCCAGGCGGTGTATCCGCCGGCGGCGGCGGCAGCGGCAACGGGCGCCCACAGTTCCTCGACGTTGGCGGGGTCGACGGGCGTGGACGAGGCCTGGGTCCCCTGCGAGGCAACCGCGGCGTCGTGCGTGGGGAGCGCGGGGGGAGGCGCGGCGGCGGGACCGGACGGCGAGCAACCGGCGACCACCAGCGCCGCCGTGCCCACAAGAGCGGCGCTAGCGCTTACAATTGTCCCCATAGACGTGCGTTGCATGGATGTCCCTTCGTGGTTACCTCGGTAGCTACAGTACCCGTCCCTGCCCCGACACAACCACCTGGACCCCCGAGTTTCGGGGGCTGACGCGGAAGGCCAGCCATGGAATTCGACGTGACCATCGAGATCCCGAAGGGAAATCGAAACAAGTACGAGATCGACCACGAGACCGGACGCATCCGCCTGGACCGCATGCTTTTCACGTCAACCCGCTACCCGGACGACTACGGTTTCATCGATGACACGCTCGGCGAGGATGGCGACCCGCTGGATGCCCTGGTGCTCCTGGAGGAACCGACGTTCCCGGGCTGCGTGATCCGCTGCCGCGCGCTGGGAATGTTCCGCATGCGCGACGAGAAGGGCGGCGACGACAAGGTCCTGTGCGTCCCCGCGTCCGACCAGCGCGCCTCGTGGCGCACCGAGATCGAGGACGTGTCCGAGTTCCACCGCCTCGAAATCCAGCACTTCTTCGAGGTCTACAAGGACCTCGAGC
>ERZ773006.809-NODE-809-length-12317-cov-89.4725_pt1 | contig 12317 bp, 9 predicted proteins | sample MGYA00580843_ERZ773006 | MGnify/ENA primary metagenome ERZ773006 (study PRJEB29015, sample SAMEA2738011) | human oral metagenome | biome: human oral; feature: human-associated habitat; material: dental | place: China | collected 2052 ... | reverse complement strand
GATTGGACTGTCAACTTACTTTAGTTTAAATAAATTATTTCAATCGATTCCTAAGCCTTTAAAACTAGCTTTATCTACTTCCTATGCTCTGATGAGTTTCACTGTCAGTCAATTAGAGATAAAAACCTGGCTAGATGTTTTTATCTTGATTCCTTTAATTATAACTGGTTTACACCTACTTATAACTGAAAAGAAATCCTCATTATACTTTACAAGTCTGTCAATCTTATTTATCCAAAACTATTATTTTGGCTATATGACAGCATTGTTTCTTATTTTCTGGTATCTCTGTCAAATTTCTTGGGACTTTAAAACCCGAAAATCATCTTTTCTTGATTTCATAATCACCTCCGTTTTAGCTGGTATGGCTAGTTTGATTCTGACTCTTCCTACTCTGTTTGATTTACAGACACATGGGGAAAAATTAACTGAAGTTACAAAGTTTCAAACTGAAAGTAGCTGGTATCTTGATCTCTTTGCTAAGCAATTCATTGGTTCCTTTGACACAACAAAGTATGGGGCCATCCCAATGATTTTTGTTGGACTACTTCCCTTTATTTTGACCATTTTATTTTTTACGCTGAAATCTATTAAGTTTCACGTGAAACTTATCTATGCAATTTTCTTTGCATTTCTAATTGCAAGCTTTTATATAGAAGTTCTTGATTTATTTTGGCAAGGTATGCATACTCCAAATATGTTTTTACATCGCTATGCTTGGATTTTCTCTACCTTGTTAATTTACACAGCAGCGGAAGTCTTAAATCGTCTGAAAGAAATTAAAATCTGGAATTTTTTAGTTTCGCTTTTTCTTATAGTAACAGGATTTTTAGCTACCATCTATCTAAAATCGCATTATTCTTTTTTAACAGATTTGAATATTCTGCTTACTCTTGAATTTTTGGTTGTCTATTCGCTTTTACTCCTTGCAGTTATCAAAAAGTTTATCTCTGTAAATCTATTTGCCATTCTAATCTCTTTATTTATAATGGTTGAAATGAGTTTAAATGCTTCATCTCAAATGGACGGAATTGCTAAGGAATGGGGATTTGCTTCTCGAAGTGCTTATAATCGAGATATCCCAGCTATGGAATCTTTCTCAACATATATTGGAAATCAATTTACTCGTACTGAGAAACTAGAGACTCAGACAGGAAATGACAGTATGAAATTCAACTACAATGGAATCTCTCAATTTTCATCTGTTCGAAATCGTTCAGCAAGCTCTACTTTGGATAAACTTGGGTTTAAATCCTCTGGGACTAATCTCAATCTACGCTATGCAAATAATAGTATTTTGGCTGATAGTTTATTTGGCATCCAGTACAATATATCAGAAAACCCTATTGATAAGTATGGTTTCCAAGATGTATATCAAAAAGATAATCTTGCCCTATATGAAAATCAATTCTCTCTTCCGATTGCCTTTGCTAGTCAATCTGTTTACAATGATGTCAAGTTCAATGAACATACCTTGGATAATCAGGCCTCATTTTTAAATCAACTTGCTAACGTCAATTTTGATTATTTTTCTCCAATCCCTTATGACAAAACAGAAAATACTGATGATTTGATTAGTGTTACAAGTTCTTCAAATGAGGATGCAGCAATCCAGTATCAAATTGAAGTACCAGAAAACAGCCAAGTTTATCTTTCTTTCACAAACCTTCACTTTTCTAATGATAAACAAAAGAAGGTTGACATCCTTGTAAATGGAGAAAAGAAAACTTTTACAACTGATAATGTCTTCTCCTTCTTTAATCTAGGCTATACAAAAGAGAAAAAAACTTTCAATATCAATGTTAGTTTCCCTGGAAATTCACAAGTATCATTTGAATCTCCTAACTTCTATCGTTTAGATACCCAAACTTTAACTGAGGCAATTCAAAAAATTAAAGAACAGCCTGTAACAGTATCAACTTCTAAAAACAAGGTTTTTGCTACATATGATGTCCAACAAGATACATCTATTTTCTTCACCATTCCTTATGACAAAGGTTGGTCTGCCTACCAAGATGATAAGAAAATAGAAATTAAACAAGCTCAAACTGGATTTATGAAAGTTGACGTTCCCAAGGGGAAAGAAACTATTACACTTTCCTTCATTCCCAATGGTTTTATTACTGGAGCAATCTGTTTCTTTACTTCTCTCTTACTATTTGGAATCTATAATCACAAACGAAAGTCATCTAAGACATAAAAAAATCGACCAGTTGGTCGATTTTTTTAATCTTCTTCCATTTTCTTAGGTTGATAGGCTAGCATACCTAAACCAATAAATAGTACTAATATCACAGCAAGGAAAATGACTTGATGATGAATATTTCCTGTCATAGAGATTGTTTGTCGTAATCCAGAAACTGAATAACTCATTGGTAACCAAGGATTAATGGCTCTAAAGAAATCATTTGTCAAAGCAAGTGGGTAAGTACCTGCACTTGATGCTAACTGTAATAAAAGCAAAATAAGAGAAAAGAAAGCTCCTATACGGCTATTCCATGTTGTTAAAGCGGTCACCATGGACATGAATACTAAACTTGTTAGGATAATGAGAATAAATGTTCTCATCTCATGATTTGCAGTTAAACCAATAAGATGAACTCCTCCATATACCAAAATTCCTGCCAAAACAGCTATAATACCATTTATTTCTGCTCGAGATTTCAACCAAGCCCAACGACTCTCTGGATGACGTCCTGAAGGCAACTTCGCAAAGATCATATTCGTTGATATTGCTGCAACAAAAAGAGCAACTGATATCATATAAGGAGCCATTGCAATTCCATTTACAGGAACTTGATCATTGTCTGTTTTTGAAAGATTGAGTGGATTTGACAAAATCTCTGCATTTTTAGATTCCGTTGATGCTGATTTAAGTTGATCTCTAGCATTACTTAATCCTTGTCCCAAAGAAGCAACTCCTATCTGTAAACCTTCCAATCCAGAAGTTAACTTTGTTCCACCTTCTGCAAGTTTACCAGATCCATCTGCCAATTTATTAGCTCCATTCTCTAATTGAGAAGCACCTGAAAGTAACTGACTGGATTTGTCTGCTAATTGACCAGATCCTGATTGTAATTTATCAACTCCTGCCATTAATTCTTGACTCTTTTGATTCAATTGGTTAGAGCCAGTTGATAATTTTTCAATACCAGACACTAATTCTGGAGTTTTTTCAACTAATTGACCAACTCCTGCTGTCAAGTTAGAAGATTTTTGTGTCAAGGTAGTTGAGCCTGAAACTAGTTGATCCAAACTACCTGTCAAGGTGGAATTCTTTTCACTTAGTTGACTTGCACCTTGAGAAACTTTATCAACACCTGTAGTATATGCGTTTACACCTGATGCAATCGACTGACTGTAAGGAACTAATTTGCTAGTAACAGCTCCTTGTATCTCTGTTAATCCACTTGACAATCCTGTCAAAGAAGTAGAAGCAAGCGGTAATACTTGATTAGCTTGATTTTTTAATGTCGAAAGATTTGAAGATTGATTTTGTAAGTTTTCTAAACTTCCCTGTAAACCTTGTACTAAAGCTATAATTGACTGAGCCGATTGAATACTATCAGTCGAATTTTGAGATACAGAAGCACTTATTTCAGCTTGTTGCTCACTTGTCAAAGATTGATAAGCTGCTGTCGATTGAATATTGGCTAATGTAGTCGCTTTATCAGACTGAGCACTTGCTAACATTTGATTAGAAAGAGATACTATACTTGATAAAACAGAATCTAATTGTTTTGTATCTCCAACATCAATATTTTGAATAGCTTGATTTAACTGATTTAGACCAGAAGATAATTGATTAATTTGATCTTTTTGCTCAGACGAAGCATCTAACTTGCTAGAAAGTTGTTGAATTCCTTCACTTAATTGCTCCACCCCCATTCGAAGTGTAGCTGATTGATTAGATAACTGATTAGCACCTGTTGCAAGACTTCCCACTCCATTGGTGTAGGCACTAACACCAGATGAAAATTGATTAAGACCAGCATTGAGCTGAGAAACACCGCCAGTATAAGATTCTACACCAGTATATAATTGATTAATTCCCCTCACTAATTCAGGACTTTTAGAAGATAATTGACCTAACCCACTATCTAATTGACTCACTGCACCAGTATATGTAACTAAACCACTATTAAAATTCCCTAAGCCAAGATGAAGTTGTTCAACACCAGAGACATAAGAGGATAATCCTTTAGTAAACTGCTCCGTTCCATTTGAAAATGTTAAACTTGAATCTGCTAAAGAGTGTAGGTTAGTAGTCAATGTTTGACTTCCTGTCACTAACTGATTCGCTCCATCAGTTAATTTTTCACTACCAGAAGCTGCTTGACTCATACCATCCTTTAAATCGACCATTTTGTTGAATAAAGCTTTAGTATAGGTCTCGGTTACATTGGTAGAAACATTCTGCTTTAATTGTGTCATTGCAGAATCACTCATCTTGCTGGCAATAAAGCTATGACCACTTGAAGTCTGATAATCGATTTGCATTTGCTCTGGGTGATCCGTTAAAATAGAAGCTGCTTTTTCAGACAAGTCACTTGGCAAAGTGACTACCATATAATAATCACCGTTTTCTATACCCTTCTTACCTTCTTCTTCATCTACAAAATGAAAATCCAATGATTTATTTTGCTCTAAATTAGACACCATGTCTTTTCCTATAGACATGGTATTACCATTATAGGAAGCTTCTTTATCATTATTGACAACTGCCACAGGTAAGTCAGACAATTGACCATATGGATCCCACATTGATGACAAAAATATGATATTGTACAGAGCGGGAATAAGAGAAATCCCTATCATGACAATAATAAAGGTTGGTTTTTTAAAAATTGCTTTCCATTCTTTAAACATAGTTTCTCCTTTTTTAAACATATTGTCTAAAATTTTGATATAATAGATTATACATTAAAAAATCTAAATTACAAGATAAAAAATCCATTTTTAGACATATAGTCTAATTTGTTTATAAGGAGAAAATATGCAAGAAAGTAACAAACGCTTAAAAACAAAGCGAACTATTGAAAATGCTATGGTACAATTACTGATGGAACAGCCATTTGATCAAATTTCTACTGTCAAGTTAGCAGAAAAAGCCGGAATTAGTCGTTCCAGCTTCTATACTCACTATAAGGATAAGTATGATATGATTGAGCACTATCAAAGCAAGCTATTTCATACATTTGAATATATTTTTCAAAAACATGCTCATCACAAAAGAGATGCTATTTTAGAAGTCTTTGAATATCTAGAGTCAGAACCACTTCTGGCTGCCCTTCTTTCTGAAAATGGGACTAAAGAAATCCAAAATTTCTTACGAAATAAACTTCATATCATGCTCAGCACAGATTTACAAAAACGCTTTATGCAACTGAATCTCAATACCACTGAATTAGCATATAGTAGCATCTATCTAACTCACGCACTTTTTGGTGTCTGCCAAACTTGGATTGCACATGGAAAAAAAGAAAGTCCTCAAGAAATAACAGACTTCCTTATGAAGATGCTTGGTGATACAAATTGATACAAAAAGAGGAACACAGTTGTGTTCCCTTTTATCTATACTCCGCCAGTAGGACTCGAACCTACGACATCATGATTAACAGTCATGCGCTACTACCAACTGAGCTATGGCGGATAAAATAGTCCGTACGGGATTCGAACCCGTGTTACCGCCGTGAAAAGGCGGTGTCTTAACCCCTTGACCAACGGACCTTCTATCTGTAGCAGATATAACCATTATATCAATTTCTTACTAATTGTCAATCACTTTTGAGATTTTTTCTCTAGAATATCTTTTAATTTTCTAATTTTTAATCTTGAAATAGGACAACGATGGTCTTCATAGAAAACAATTTCTAGGTTTTTTCGATCAATTTCTCTGATATTGCCTATATTTACCAAAAATGACTTATGAGGAGAATAAAATCGCTGAGTATGTTTGTCCTTTTCCTGAATATCTGTCATGGTACCGTAAAACTCTTTGGCAAAATTCTTACCAATAATGCGTAATTTATGAGAGACACCTGTCGTTTCAATATACAAAATATCATGGTAAGGAATTTTTAAATCATTTCCCTTGTAATTGTAGTCAAAATAATCTACCACATCTTCATTTTCAAGTAACATACTCTTCGTGTAGAAGATATTTTGCTCAATTCTCTTCTTAAACAACTCATCATTGATATCCTTATCAACAAAATCTAGGGCTGATACCTGGTATTTATAGGTTAGAGTCGCAAACTCTGATCGACTGGTGATAAAGACGATAATAGCATAAGGATTGTGATGACGAATAAACTGGGCAACTTCAAACCCTTTTTTCTCAATTCCATGAATATCAATATCTAGAAAATAAAGCTGGTTTACTTCATCATTTTCGATATATTCCTTAAACTCACGAACTTTTCCCGTTGTCTTGTATGATATTGGAATATTCGATTCTTTCGAAATTTCATCCAATATTCTCTCTAGTCTCACTTGATGTTCAATAACATCTTCTAAAATTAAAACTTTCATTCAAATTCCCTCTTAAATCTAATGATTTGTCTAAATGTACTGCCTTCCATCTCTGTTTCTAAAATAATATTGTTGTACTTATCTAGTAGTTCTTTCACATTATTTAATCCTACTCCGCGATTTCTTCCCTTAGTGGAGAATCCTAAAGCAAATAGATCTCCTGAAGGAGTCATCGTCATTTTACATGAATTCTGAATCACAATCACTGTTTCAGTTTCCATCTTAATAACTGCTACTTCCATCTGCTTTTTATAACTATCAGCCGATCCTTCGACAGCATTGTTCAATAAAACGCTCATGATACGAACCAAATCCAATAGTTCAATTGGGAGCTTGGTAATCGTATCTTTTACTTCCAGTGTAAACTCTACACCATTATTTCGAGCATAGACAATTGACTGAGCAACCAAACTTCTTAAAGCTGAATCTTCTATGTTATTCAAATCAAAGTAAGTGTACTTATCTGAACGCAGTTTGTGATTTGCTTTGACCAAAACTTCATTGTAAACTCTGTCAATTTCCTGTAAATTGCCACTGTCAATTGCCATCTGCATGCTGACAAGCATCCCAGCATAGTCATGTCGAAAACCACGGATTTCATTATACAGTCCGACAATTTCATCTGTATAATTCTGTAAATGTTTCTGTTCAAATTTCTTCTGCTTCAAAGCAATCTCTTTCTCCATTTGTTCTTTATGAGAATTCATTGCAAAGAAAGTCAAAAGTAAAGAGATAAAGACAATAGATGATAAAATACTTCCAAAACTATTCAAATGTTTAATCGTACTTACTATATCTGAAACGAAAGATGCAACATGTAGCAGTAGTAAAGCAAAAAATACTTTTTTCAAGAAAGGATAAAGGTAATCCTTATCAAAATAGTTTAGTTCCAAATGGAAATAATGAATGATTTTTAAGACAACAAAATAGGTCAACGTTGAGATTGCTAAAAAGAATAGACTTTTATATTGTAATACAATGTTATCACCTACTATCGAAGAGAAGGTTACAGATATAAACGTATGGGTACTATGATATAACAAAGATAATAATAAACTGATAAAAAGTCCCTGGTATTTTCCATACTTCTTTAATTTTATTAAATAAGCATACATAACTAAAGGAAATAAAAATTTAGACAAAGCAAAACTATATCTATACACCATACTAATAGCTTCTTCAAGTATAAAAACTGATATACAGGTGTAGGATAAAAAAATAATTTGCTCTTTTCTAGTTACTTTACAAATCCATTCATAACTTTTGCTAATAATGAAAAAATAAAAAATAGCTATCCCTAATCCAAATAAATCCATTACTTATTACCTTTATTTCTTTTTTCTTGGAAAAATAAGATTTCGAATTGACTCTGAAATTCTCATATCTCCACCCTGAATTTCTTGCATTTCTACCTCTGTTAACTCTACAAACTGTTCCAATTTAACTGTGTTTTTCATAATAAAATCTCCTCAATGTTTTTTTCTTGTAAGCTAACTTACAAAAACTATTATACAAAATGGAATTTCATTTTAGATAAAATTCTCTCAACTGTCATTTTTTTCTCCCCAAGTGTACTTTTTTAAGAAAAAAGCCGGGAAAATTCCCAGCTTTGCTACTATATTGATCCCAGCAGGATTCGAACCTGCGACCGTTCGCTTAGAAGGCGAATGCTCTATCCAGCTGAGCTATGAGACCTAACACAATTATTCTACCAAAAATTCAATTAAAAGTCAATTTTCTATTTATGATAGGGTGATCCCTGCTGAATCGTAAAAGCCCGATAGATTTGTTCAACAAGGACTAGTCTCATTAACTGATGGGGCAAGGTTAAACGGCCAAAACTAACAGAGAGATTGGCTCTCTTTTTTACATCCTGTGCTAATCCCAGACTCCCTCCAATAATAAATGTAAGAGTAGAAAATCCTTTTATAGAAGCTTCTTCTAGCTGCTTACTAAATTCTTCTGAGGAGAAAGTTCTCCCTTCGATAGCCAACACAATCACGAAATCACGGTCACCAACTTTTGATAAAATTCTCTGACCTTCTATTTCTAAAATCTTTTGATTTTCTGATTCACTGGCCTTATCTGGTGTTTTTTCATCTGCTAGCTCTATCATTTCAAGCTTAGCAAATCGAGAAATTCGTTTTGAATACTCTGCAATACCATCTTTTAAATACTTTTCTTTCAGTTTCCCAACTGTTACAACTTTAATTTTCATGACTCTATTCTAACATATTCTCTATTTTTTCACATCTTATTCACAAAATAAAAGGTTAATTTTAGCCGAGAAAACCACAGATTTTTGAAAGTTATCCACAATCTGTGAAAAACTTTTGTTTTTAAGTTATAATTAAGCTAGTCAGTTTATACTTTCAGTAATTTCAAACATATGGAGGCAAATATGAAACATCTAAAAACATTTTACAAAAAATGGTTTCAATTATTAGTCGTTATCGTCATTAGCTTTATTAGTGGAGCCTTGGGTAGCTTTTCAATAAACCAACTAACTCAAAAAAGTACTGTAAGTACCTCTAACAACAATAGTACTATTACACAGACTGCCTATAAGAACGAAAATTCAACAACACAGGCTGTTAACAAAGTAAAAGATGCTGTTGTTTCTGTTATTACTTATTCGGCAAACAGACAAAATAGCGTATTTGGCAATGATGATACTGACACAGATTCTCAGCAAATCTCTAGTGAAGGATCTGGGGTTATTTATAAAAAGAATGATAAAGAAGCTTACATCGTCACCAACAATCACGTTATAAATGGTGCCAGCAAAGTAGATATTCGTTTGTCAGATGGAACTAAAGTACCTGGAGAAATCGTCGGAGCTGACACTTTCTCTGATATTGCTGTCGTCAAAATCTCTTCAGAAAAAGTGACAACAGTAGCTGAGTTTGGTGATTCTAGCAAGTTAACCGTAGGAGAAACTGCTATTGCTATTGGTAGCCCATTAGGTTCTGAATATGCTAATACTGTCACTCAAGGTATCGTATCTAGTCTTAATCGAAATGTATCTTTAAAATCTGAAGATGGACAAGCCATTTCTACAAAAGCCATCCAAACTGATACTGCTATTAACCCAGGTAACTCTGGTGGCCCACTAATCAATATTCAAGGACAGGTTATCGGAATTACCTCAAGTAAAATTGCCACAAATGGAGGAACATCTGTAGAAGGCCTTGGTTTCGCAATCCCTGCAAATGATGCTATCAATATTATTGAACAGTTAGAAAAGAACGGAAAAGTGACTCGTCCAGCTTTGGGAATCCAAATGGTCAATCTCTCAAATATTAATACAAGTGATATTAGAAGACTGAATATTCCAAGCAGTGTAACATCTGGTGTAGTTGTTCGTTCTGTGCAAAGTAATATGCCTGCAAATGGTCACCTTGAAAAATACGATGTTATTACAAAAGTAGATGACAAGGAGATTGCTTCATCAACAGACTTACAAAGTGCTCTTTACAATCATTCTATCGGAGACACCATTAAGATAACTTACTATCGTAACGGTAAAGAAGAAACTACATCTATTAAACTTGACAAGAGTTCAGGTGATTTAGAATCTTAATTGACATCTATGTAAAGAAAGCTTTACATAAGAGAAAAGATGTGTTAGTGTAGAATCATGGAAAAATTTGAAATGATTTCTATCACGGATATACAAAAAAATCCCTATCAACCTCGAAAAGAATTTGATGGAGAAAAACTACATGAACTAGCACAGTCTATCAAAGAAAATGGGGTCATTCAACCGATTATTGTTCGTCAATCTCCTGTTATTGGTTATGAAATCCTTGCAGGAGAGAGACGCTATCGTGCTTCACTTTTAGCTGGTCTAACATCTATCCCAGCTGTTGTTAAACAGCTTTCAGATCAAGAGATGATGGTCCAGTCCATCATTGAAAATTTGCAAAGAGAAAATTTAAATCCAATAGAAGAAGCACGCGCCTATGAATCTCTTGTAGAGAAAGGATTTACCCATGCTGAAATTGCAGATAAAATGGGCAAGTCTCGTCCTTATATCAGTAACTCCATTCGTTTGCTTTCCTTACCAGAACCGATCCTATCAGAAGTAGAAAATGGCAAACTATCACAAGCCCATGCGCGTTCTCTAGTTGGGTTGAATAAGGAACAACAAGACTATTTCTTTCAACGAATTATAGAGGAAGACATTTCTGTAAGGAAGTTAGAAGCTCTTCTGACAGAGAAAAAACAAAAGAAACTTCAAAAAACGAATCATTTCATACAAAATGAAGAAGAACAGTTAAAAAAACTACTCGGATTAGATGTAGAAATCAAACTGTCTAAAAAAGATAGTGGAAAAATCATTATTTCTTTTTCAAATCAAGAAGAATACAATAGAATTATCAACAGCCTGAAATAAGGCTGTTCTTTTATTTTTTTATCTCACAAGGTTATCCACTATTTTTTTCAATAAAAAGCTTAATAAATCAACAGTTTCTGATTTTATCCCCAACCTGTGGATAAGACTTGATAACATTGTGGATTATTTTTCACAGCTTGTGGAAAATTCTTGCTATCTATGGTAAAATAAGTCTAGCATTAAACTTTTAAATAGTAAAGGAGGAGAAAGGATTGAAAGAAAAACAATTTTGGAATCGTATATTAGAATTTGCTCAAGAAAGACTGACTCGATCCATGTATGATTTCTATGCTATTCAAGCTGAACTCATCAAGGTAGAGGAAAATGTTGCCACTATATTTTTACCACGATCTGAAATGGAAATGGTCTGGGAAAAACAACTAAAAGATATTATTGTAGTTGCTGGATTTGAAATTTATGATGCTGAGATAACTCCCCACTATATTTTCACCAAACCTCAAGATACGACTATCTCACAAGTTGAAGAAGCTACAAATTCAACTCTTTATGACTATAGTCCAAAGTTAGCATCTATTCCTTATTCGGATACTGGATTAAAAGAAAAGTATACCTTTGATAATTTTATCCAAGGGGATGGAAATGTTTGGGCAGTATCAGCCGCTTTGGCTGTCTCTGAAGATTTGGCTCTGACCTATAACCCTCTTTTTATCTATGGAGGACCTGGCCTTGGTAAGACTCACTTACTCAATGCAATTGGGAATGAGATTTTGAAAAATATTCCTGATGCGCGTGTGAAGTACATCCCTGCTGAAAGCTTTATCAACGACTTTCTTGAACACCTGAGACTTGGTGAAATGGAAAAGTTCAAAAAAACTTACCGTAGCCTTGATCTCTTGTTAATTGATGATATCCAATCGCTGAGTGGAAAAAAAGTTGCAACTCAAGAAGAATTTTTCAATACTTTCAATGTTCTCCATAACAATCAAAAACAAATTGTTCTAACCAGTGATCGTAGTCCTAAACACTTAGAGGGCCTTGAAGAAAGGCTTGTCACGCGCTTTAGCTGGGGCTTGACGCAAAACATCACACCACCTGACTTTGAGACACGTATTGCCATTTTACAAAGCAAAACAGAGCATTTAGACTACCATTTCCAAAGTGATACCCTAGAATACCTAGCTGGTCAATTTGATTCAAACGTCCGAGAACTTGAAGGAGCAATCAACGACATCACTTTAATCGCCCGAGTGAAGAAGATTAAGGATATCACTATCGATATCGCTGCAGAGGCTATTAGGGCACGCAAACAAGATGTTAGCCAAATGCTCGTCATCCCAATTGATAAAATCCAAAATGAAGTTGGTAACTTTTATGGTGTCAGTGTCAAAGAAATGAAGGGAAGCAGACGCCTTCAAAATATTGT
>ERZ773006.805-NODE-805-length-12383-cov-27.8718_pt1 | contig 12383 bp, 10 predicted proteins | sample MGYA00580843_ERZ773006 | MGnify/ENA primary metagenome ERZ773006 (study PRJEB29015, sample SAMEA2738011) | human oral metagenome | biome: human oral; feature: human-associated habitat; material: dental | place: China | collected 2052 ... | reverse complement strand
CATCTCCAGCCACAGGGTGCCCAATGTAGGCCATGTGAACACGAATTTGATGAGTTCGTCCCGTTTCCAGCTGAAGCTCAACCAAGCTGTAGTCACCAAAACGTTCCAAGACTTGGAAACGCGTCAGAGCTGACTTGCCTTTGGCCGTCACAGCCTGCTTCTTGCGGTCTTTTTCACTACGGCCAATCGGAGCCTCAATCACTCCGCGGTCATTAGGTAGATTTCCATGAACAATAGCCCAATACTTGCGTAGGGATTTCTTATCCTTGAGCTCATCAGCCAGAGCCACATGGGCTTGGTCATTTTTTGCTATCATCAGAAGTCCTGAAGTGTCCTTGTCAATCCGATGGACAATCCCCGGCCGGAGAACTCCATTGATGCCAGACAGGTCTTTGATGTGATACATAAGAGCATTGACTAGAGTGCCACTAGTATGACCTGCAGAAGGATGGACCACCATACCCTGCGGTTTATTGACAACTGCCACGTCCTCATCTTGATAGACGATTTCTAACGGAATATCCTCTGCTACATACTCAACTTCCTCAACCTCTGGTAGTTTGTAAGAGATGACATCGCCCTCTTTAACAGTGTACTTAGCTTTTTTTACCAAGCCATTTACTAAAATCTTACCTGTCTTAATTTGTTCATTAGCTAGGCTTCTTGACAAATCAGTTAAATCAGCGACGGCTTTATCTAAACGCGCCCCAGCCTGCTCAACTTTCACTTCCATTAGTTTCTTCCTTTATGATGACTAGGAGCATGATTAAAACTCCAAAAGTTAGATAGGTATCCGCAACATTAAAGACTGCAAAATTGATAAAATCAACTTGGAACATATCGACAACAAATCCTTGGCGCAAGCGATCAATAAAATTACCTAAACCACCTGCAATAATCAAGGTCAATCCACTGATAAGCCAAAATGAACCTTTTATATTTTTTATCAAATACCAGATCGCTCCACCAATCACAAGGAGTGTGATAATTGTAAAAAGCCACTGCTGATTCTCTAAAATAGAAAAAGCAGCTCCTGTGTTTTGAAGATATGTTAGGCTCATGATTGAAGGAACAAACCCTTTGACCTCACCTAATTTGATATTGCTGACAACAGCCCACTTAACCAACTGATCTAAAACAATAAGCAAGACAATCGTAAGGGGAATGGTTATTTTTCTTCTCATACTTTTCTCTTCTTCTCAAAATATTCTTTCATAACAGCTACAAATGCCTCTCCAACTTGAGATAGTTCAACCTCAGACCGTTTGACATAAACCATTTTATTATCTAAAGCATCCTTGAATGGAATCACTGTAATGCCATTCACACTATTACTATCCAAGAAACCTGATCCAGTCGCATAGGCATCTGTTCTTTCTAAAATACCATTCAATGTAGCACGGTCGGTCACATTAAACATCTGGGAACTGGCACTGGTATCCACAAAATTCTCTGAATAATAGAGATACTCGTCCTTTTCCTGAGTGAAGCGAACAGTCGGTAAAGCAGCCAAATCTTCCATGACCAACTCCTTCTTCTGAGTCAGAGGATGATCTTCCCGCAGGTAAATGTGGGTCTGAAAAGGAATCAGCTCAATTACTTCCAAGCCCAGCTTTTCCACCCGCTGCATAATGCCCTTGGTATTCTGGTTATTGAGGTAGATAATGCCGATTTCACTGTGGCCTTGCGCGACTTCGTCCAGAATCTGCACGGTTGTTGACTCAAAAATTCGGAAGTTCTTATACTCTGGATAGGTCTGAGAAAATTGAGTAATCAAAGGCGGCAGAAAGTCATAGTGCTGGCTGGCAATAGAAAACTCATCCCGCTCCTCTTCAGGATTAGCATATTGATTTTGAAAAACATCAAAACCCTTGACCAAATCTTGAGCTTTCTCGTAAAACTCCATTCCTCGGCGTGTCAGAAAAGTACCGCTGCTGGTCCGACGAAAAATCTTGAATCCCAGCTCTTTTTCCAGATCACGGACAGAGATAGACAGACTAGGCTGGCTGACATACATTTTTTCCGCTGCTTCTCGAAAGGTCCCACTATTAGCAATGGCAACCACATAACGCAATTGTTGAATATTCATAACATTTTCCTTCTTTACATATCGTCTCATTATACCATAAACCAAGGCAGAACAAAAGAAACCCGCTGTAAGAAGCCGGTTTCTCCTTTTAAGTTAATGAGTAATCTTAGAAAAATTTGCTATTTTTCTTTTAGATAAACAACCTCTGTCATCTCTTTGAAGCCTAGCTTTTTATAAAGTTTCAAAGCTCGGGTATTCTGCTTTTCTACGACAATCTGAAACTCCTGTCCATTGCGCTCGTTCAAATCCTGCATACTTGCAAGCAAGAGATAGCTTCCTAGCCCCTGCCCCTGAAAATCTTGATTAACTGCCAAGCCAAAGAAATAATTGGTTCCAAAATCTGTATCAACTGACACAGAAGCCACAACTCTACCATCTTTCTTCAAGATATAAAGCAGACTGGAGCCACTGCTGATGGATTCTTGGGCGTATTTCAAAGCAACGTCTAGCGGTGTCTCAAAGGCTTGGGACTGAAAGGCTGCAATCTCTTCTGCCGAGTCCAAACTCCCCTGCAAGACCTCTATCCCTTCTCTCTTTTCCAGAGGAAAAGTTTGAGCAGGCTGCGCTAGCCAGATTTCTGCTTCATCCTCTTGGTAATCAAATCTCCTAGCAAAATCAGGATGACCATTCAAAAAGGCCAGCTCTGCTACATACTCAATCTCGGTCAAAGCGTACTTATCTGCCACTTTTCTAAAAGCAGTCAGGAGCTGTTTGGCTACACCCTGACGCCGATAGTCTGGAAGGATATAGAGTGACACCTCTGCTTGGCCCGGCTCATCCGAGTAGACTGATAAAAAGCCGATGGTTCGGCCATCCATCTCAGCCAAGAAGAAGGCTGGCATTTCAGGAACTGCATTATAATTATTATCCAGATAGGGCAGCCGATAGCCTCCATCTGTCTTATTACACTCTTGAACTAATTCAAATAACACCTGTTTTTCTCTCTCAGGCAATGCACTATAAATTCTTATTTGCATCCGTCTCACTTCCTTGCTGTTTTTCTTTCTATTTTACTACAAAAACCTTAGTCAAGTCATTCAAAAAGGGACTGGAAAAATCCAGCCCCAATGTCGCTAAGTTAATTGTTTTTATTTTTCAACGTGGTCAGCAAGTTCTTCCTGGGCTTTTTTATTTGCCGCAGTAGCTTCTTCTTTCCATTTTTTCTTAGCTGCTTCGTATTCTTTGGTCGTTACAACATCCTTCTGAAGCTGGGTCAGCTTGAAGTTGTAGCTTGAACCTTTGACACCAACTGGTGAGTAGGCCTTTGTAAATGGTACTGATTTGGTAACAGACGGTGTTGCTCCTTGTGAAACAGTCGGAATAATCAAGCCACTATCTAGCAACCAAGCTTCCGCTTCTGCATACTTTTCGTAACGCAGCTGCACATCATTAGTTTCAGCATTAGCTTCTTCCAGCATCTTGGTATAAGTATCCAAGCCTAGCTCTTTAATCTTATCATTGTCTTGACCTGGCTCAAATCCAAAGTTTTGCAAGCTTCCGCCGTTCTTGATATTAAGAGTATCAAGATAGGTAGATGGGTCTTGGTAGTCACCAGTCCAACCACCAGTAGACATATCATAGTCTTTCTGAGCAGCAGAGTTAGCAAAATAAGTGATATTATTAAGATCGTCTGTGCTCATCTTTTGCAGGTCAATGACGACATTTTCCGCTCCAAGAGCCGATTCGATTGACTGCTTGGTTGAGCTAGTCCATTGAACACCAATCGTGCTAGACTGATCCACTGGCATATCTAAGTGAATCGGGAATTCAACTCCCTTAGCCTGCAAGGCTTGCTTCGCTTCTGCAAATTTCGCCTTAGCTTTTTCCGGATTGTAGTAAGGATCTTGAGCGTCAGAGAGGTCAATTCCTTGCCATTGGCTGCCATAGTTGACTAATTTTTCTCCAACAACTGTTCCAAAATCCTTGTCGCCAATTTGAACAAAGCTAGGTGGTACCAGGGTATTTCTCAAGACCTTAGTCGCTCCATCTTCACCATTTCCTTGCGCACCATAAGATGTACGGTCAAAGGCAAAGTTAATGGCCTGACGGAAGTCTTTGTTCATGATTGCTTCGTTAGTAGCAGATTTTTGAGCGTCTGTTGTTTTAGAAGTATGATTGTAAGATTGACGGTTGTAGTTGAAATTATAGTAATAAGAAGTAGAATCCTGCGGGCTATATACGATATTGTCCGCATATTTCTTCTTGACTGAGGCAAAACCTGAGCTATTCGGATAGAGACGAGCTGTGCTGTAAACGCCATCGCTGAAGTTACGAATCAGTGCTTCCTGATCATTTCCATCATAATAGGTCAGCTTGATGCTATCCAGAGTCACATTGTCTTTGTCATAGTAATTTGGGTTTTTGACAAATTCCATCACAGACTTGGAAGTCAGAGACTTGAGCAAGTAAGGACCGTTATAGAGGATGCTAGATGGCTTGACAGAGCCAAAATTGCTTCCTTCTGCTTTCAGAAACTCTTCATTGACTGGGAAGAGAATCGTGCTGGTCGTTTTAGAGTTCCAATATGGCTCAGGGCGAGTCAGAGTGTATTGCAGGGTATGGTCGTCAATGGCCTTGACACCAACATTGTCAAAATTCTTATCTTCACCCTTGATATAAGCATCCAAGCCCTTCACAGAGTCCTGAACAAGATAAATAGCTTCAGAATTTTCATCCGCTGCATACTTCAAGCCAGTCACAAAGTCCTGGGCCTTTACTTCTGCATATTCTTCACCATCGGATGTGTACCATTTAGCATCATCACGCAGCTTATAAGTATAGGTCAGGCCGTCCTTAGAAACTGTCCATGACTTGGCGATTGAGGGAATCAGGTTTCCGTACTTGTCATTTTCAAAAAGTCCATCGACCAGGTTGGAAATAACATCACCTGTCGTTGCACGGTTTGTAGCAAGATAGTTCAAGCTGTCAGGGTCTGAACTATAAACGTAAGTATAATTATTTGTGCTAGATGAAGACTGGCTACAAGCCGTCAGCAATAGCCCGGCACTCAGTGCAACCCCAGTCGCAATCAGCCATTTTGATGCTTTCATGGATAGAACCTCCTTTGATGTTATATTTTATAACATGAACTATTATACCAAAAAACGTATAAAAAGTAAATAGTAAACCGATGACAGTTGAGTAAAATATCTAAGGGCGGGTGCTTTTAGCAAGCTCACAAAGCTTTCCATTACCGCATTTCTGCAAATTTCCAAGTAAAAAAGGAAGAATCTACTTTTACTGCAAAGTTGTTTTAGATTCTTCCTTTTTGTTATTTTATCAAGAATGAATAGAACTGTTAGAAGTTTAACAATGCTTGCTCGTTCTTTTATTTCTTATAGTCTTCGGAATGATAAGCCATATAAACAGACAGTTGCAAACAAGAACAAGGCACCCAGCAAGACTAAAAACAAACTGCTGCTGTCTCCTGTTTTAGGAAGCTGACTGAACTGTGTAGCCTGCTGACTTAGTTGCCGACGAGGACTTACAGAATCAGCAGAACGCAAACTCAACTGCGGAGGATTTTGTTGACCTAGAATCGTGTTCTGACTAGCTGCAGTAATCTGAACAAGCTCCTTGTAATAACCTTCTCCCATGCTGAATTCTCTGTCTTGATTGTCAATCAAGGTTAGGGAAAGTACTGGACTGAACTGACCTTCTACTAAGCCTTTCAAGCCAATCTCAATCGGATTGGTATCATTGGCTTTTTTAGAAATCAGAACAGTATTACCAGAGATGGTATAGTCTGGACTAGGGAGAATGCTGAAATGCTGAGCATCCATCTTAAGAGCAAGACGATAGTCATTTTTTTCTAGACCGTTCAGTCCACTCAGGCTAACTGTAGCTGTAAAAGACTGATCTAGCTGAGCATATGTAGGAACATTGACTGTGATATCCTTAACTGGATCGGTATAAAAGAGGCCGTGTCCGATAGGATAGGCAACCTCTGTCTCAGACATGATACCATCCTTGATACGTGGTACATTCACTGGTAGCGTTCCAACATGTTTTTGACCGTTGAAAATGACTTCCACTCCAGCCGGAATATTAGGACCGAAGGCATTGTCCGGCTTCAGAGACTCAGTTGGATCCATGCCCTTATTTCCATAAACTGCTACAATAGCCTTGGCATTAGGATAATTCGCTACATCATAAGGTTTGGAAATGCTCATGACAGCCGCTTGCTTTCCAGTTGCATTTGCATAGTCCACGACTTCTGTCGGAACCCTTGTCAGCCAGAAATCGCTAGCCAGTTGAGATTGACGACCAATTTCAGAGATTAGGACAAGGTGAGTAGCCTGGTCAATCTTTCCTTTCAAATCTTCCAACTTGGTTGTCTTGCTGTAGTTCAGCGCTTCATATGTGACACCTGCCGGAATCACTCCGTCAGCTATCAAACGCTTGACACCCAGCTCTAGTCCAGGCACTTCATCGTCATAGGCTGCTAACAGCAAAATCCTGTCGCCAGATTTGACCTTAAAGGGCAGAATTGTATCATCGTTTTTAACTACCGTCACTGTACTAGCAGCGATTTTTCGTTCAGTATCTCTGTTTAACTCTGAGCCAACAGTTGCTTCAGCCTTGGCTTGGGTACGCTCAGATGGGTCAAAATCTAAAACACCCCGTTTTTCTTTTAGATTCAAGATTCGGGTCACTGACTCATCCAATCTGCTGACTGGAATATCGCCTCTCTGAACCGCCTGCTCAATATCACTGATAATCTTATCAATCTTGGCTAAATCACTCTTGCTGCGTAAGACAGTTGGCATCAGCACCACATCCACACCTGACTTGATTGCCATGATAGCTGCTTCAGATTCTCCGAAGTTCTTGGCAATCGCATCCATGCCCATAGCATCTGATACTACCACTCCCTTATAACCAAACTTTTTGCGAACAATACCGGTAATAATATCATCAGATAAAGTAGCAGGGATATAGATAGTTTCCCCAGTTTGCTTAGATATAACAGTGTCTTTTTCGATCTGAGGATATTGAATATGAGCTGTCATCAGCATATCAGCGTTTTTGTCAATGGCAGCCTTGAAGGGCAGCAACTCCAAGGCTTCGAGCTCCGCATAGGACTTATCTACCAGAGGCAGACCAGTGTGAGAATCCACCGCCGTATCACCATGCCCAGGAAAATGCTTAGCCGCTACTGCGACATTGTATTTCTGAATACCCTCCATCATAGCCGTCCCCAAGCGAGCAACAACCTTAGGGTCAGAAGAGAAGGACCGTAAACCAATAACGGGATTCTGCGGATTATTATTTGTATCAAAAACAGGAGCAAAGTTGACATTCAAACCTAGAGCCGATAGCTCCCGTCCGATGATTTGACCTGCTTGATTAGCCAATTCTGGATCACGCGTCGCGCCAACTGCCATGTTGCCAGGAAGAGCTGTCCCGCTACCTAAACGATAGACGATACCACCTTCTTGGTCAATCGCGAGCAAAAGCGGCAACTTTCCATTATTAGCTTGGTTGCTGATAGCTGCTTGCTGCAGAGCTTGCGTCAAGGCTAAGGTTTGAGCAGTTCCTTTCACATTCTCAGCAAAGAGAATGACACCACCAAAATCGTATTTATCAACCGCTTCTGCCACTTCTTTATTAAGCTCCGTCATATCTGACTGGGAGGCTTGGCCCTCTTGCTGCCATTTTCTGAAGTCCGGCATCAGCATCTGGGTAATTTTCTGACGAACTGTCATATCCGCCACAAGCTCCTGTACTCTCTTAGAAGCCGAAGGGGCATCACTTGCTGCCTGACCCTGCCCCTGATTGGTAGCAGAGGAAACTTCTGCAGACTGAGCTGTCGCTGGTTTGGCAGAATCTTCTAACAAATTCCTTGTGTTAGCAGCTTGACTTGAAGCATCTGCTTCAGTAGCTGCAACTGCCGAAGCATCAGAGACCGGCAGAGCTTTTGCAGCAATCTGACCATCCTGACTTGGCGTCCCCCTAGCCCCTGCACTACTATCAGAAGAGTCCGTTACAACAGCAGCACTTACTTGTTCAGACTGGTTAGCAGATTCCGGCGGCTGATTAGCCGTATCTGCTTTTATGGCTCCCAATGGCCAAAAAACAAGCAATGACAAGGCAAGCACCAATAGCAATTTATACCTTTTCATCATAGGCATTCTCCTTTCATCCCTATAATAATAGCACAAAAAATTATGTTTGTAAACGTTTACATATTATCTAATTCTTGTTTGTTTTTATCACCAATTAGTAATATAATCTCTATAAAAATGAAATAGTATTACAATATTATAGAAATGTTACAGAGGTATAATTTTATAGAAATAACATAACCTAACTGTTAAAAATGAGATTTGTTAATCTTATACTAACAATTACATAGAAAGGATTTGCTATGAGACAAGAAAAGAACACCAAAACAATGTTCAACCAACGCTACTGGTTGGGGCTTTCACTCGTTTCTGCTGCGACTTTGGCAGCTGCTTTGATTTCCACCGGAACAGTCCAAGCGGAGAACAAGTCAATCCCAGACTGGGCTTCTAGACGTGAAGTTGGTATTTACGATCCTAGTGTACCCGACATTGAGGACGACCCTACTATCTTTGATGATCCAGGACCTATCAAAGTTCCAGAAGCACCTAAAGCACCTAAAAATGACTATCCTAGCTCTATTGATGAAGAGACTGGTGAAAGAATCAGTAATAGAATCGTTCTTTACAAGGGTAAATACTATGCACTTGACCGTTATAGATCTATATACGAAGTTCGGGATGATCCAGCTGAACAAATTCCGACGAATCTAAAAAAATCTTTCTATACCAGCCCAACTGGGAAGACGTATTATTTCGACGAAAAAGGACGAAGGGTCATCAATACTTACACTATTGATGGCAAACTATACTTCTTTGATTCTAACGGAGAAATGGTTAAAAACAGATTTGTTAATTACTCTGAATATACTTATTACTTTGGTGAAGATGGAACAGCTTATGAAAACGGTCTTTTTAAGATTGGCAAGTATTACTATTACTTTGGTGAGTATGGTGAACTTTATAGGGAAACTATTGTTAACTACAAAGGAAAGACCTATTACGCAAATTGGTATGGCGTTGTCAATATAAAAGACGAAGAAGTTACACCATAATGAAAAACACCAGAAATGAGGACGTATGTCTTCGTTTCTGGTGTTTGTTTTATTCAAAACCCCTCTAATGGGAAATTCATTTTTTAGCAGATGGTTATTGTTCTTCTGATTTTCTTACACTAATACCTAGCCCCAATCCAGCCAGAAGCAAACCAAGCCCAACGACACTATAGACTACCTTTTCGCTACTTCCTGTTTTAGGAAGAGACTGTTCAGATTTGGCCAAAAGTGTTGGTGCTTGAACATGATAGACGGTAGATGTAGGCATTGTAGTACGACGCTCAAGATAGAATTGATAACTATCTTTTATGATTTTATAGTAACGAGCTTCATTGACACTTTCAACAATCCATGAAGTGGTTCCTTTTGTTAGAGCATCAGCTAAGTTATTTTCGATATCAAGCACTCTGCCTTCTGTTGCAAAATTTTTGTAAATTCCCTCAATCGCTTTTACCGTTGCTACGGTTCTTTCTATACCAGCAGCTTTTAGAGCCGCAAGTGTATCAGCAACCGTTGGAATTGAAGGGTCTTCTTTCATTTCAGCATCTGTTAATAAAACGACGAATTTCTTATTTTTAGATGACTTAGACCAATCATAGGTCGAAATAATCTGGTTCAGGGCAGGAGTTGGTGTTTCTGGAGTATCTCCTCCACTCGCTATACGAATCGCAGCTAACGCTTTTTCGAGCTCAGCCGGATCAGTTGTAAAATAAGATGACCCAAACCGTGTTAGAACCGTATCTTCATCTTTGCTGCCAGAATTACGGCCGTAGACTTCATCACTAAATGTTGCCAAGCCAAAACGTGCTGTAATCCCCTCTTTAGTAATATTTCGCACAAATTCATTAATATTTGCACGAACAATATCAATTGTGCCACCCATGGATCCTGAACGGTCGACAACAAATACAATATCAGCTGAACCAGCTTTTGTCACAGTTGGTGGCGTTGAGGTGTAGGTAATAGTTGTAGTCTTATCTACTCGCTCATACTGCGTATAGGGATTTCCATTTTCATCTGTGCCAGATAAAGTATTTTCAGTACGTCTAGTTATTGGCTCTGGCGCCTTATCAACCTTTGCCGGAGCCACTTCTGTCTTTGTAACATCAACAGTCGACGTTTCTACACGGACTGTTTGATTGCCTTCTTGACTTTCTTTGACATCAACAGGTGAAACATTTTTTGAGACATCAATCAAATCTCCTGGTTTCGCTGTAGATTCTTCAACAACAGGTTTCGTCGTATCAGCAGCAATTTCAGCACCAGCAGCTTCAATCGGAGAGCTTACTGCTTCAGTTTTTGCTATACCGCTTGATGAAGGTGGTGTACCAACCTGGTCTGCAAAAACATGTGAAGCTTGTGAAAAGGCAAATAGAAGAGTTGCTGATGCTAATCCAACTTTCAATTTGTACAATGAAAAGCCTGGAAGTTTAAATGATTCTTTTTCCATAATTTCTCCTTGTCTTTTTAGATTTAGAAACATGATTGCATCTATTTTATATAGAATAACATAAAAAAATAGGAAGTGCAAGCGATTTCAAATATTTATTAGTCTAAAAATTAAAATTTGAGAATATTATCAGAGTTTGTATACTAAAATTGATGAGCATCATCATGAATTATTAAATAAATGCTTTATCGTGCCGTCTCTAATAAGAAATCCCCATGCTCAATATCCGAGCATGGGGATTTCTTATTAATTATTTAGCGATTGGGTAAACAGAAACTTGTTTCTTATCGCGTCCTTTGCGTTCAAAGCGTACTACGCCTTCAACTTTTGCGAACAAAGTGTCATCTCCGCCGCGTCCAACGTTGACACCTGCATGGATGTGAGTGCCACGTTGACGGTAAAGGATAGAGCCGCCTGTTACGGTTTGACCGTCAGCTGCTTTAGCCCCCAGACGTTTCGCTTGCGAATCACGTCCGTTAGATGTAGAACCTCCACCTTTTTTGTGGGCGAATAGTTGCAAGTTAGCAAGATTCATTTTTAACATAATGTTTTTCCTCCGTGTTAGTTTTCTGTGATAACTCTGGTTTGGACGAACTCAGATGAGTTCTCCGATAAGTTTGCCATACCTAAGAAAAATGATTCGAAGAATAACTGGGTCATTTCTCTCTGGTGTGAAGGAAGATCCGCTGGTATTTCAACCTTTAGATAGCCACCTTCATCTTCGTTTAATTCTAAGATTGGTTCATAGCCTGCAAATTTCTCAATGGAATTGATAAAGTTAATGGCAAGCGTAGAAACCGATGCACACACGACATCTAAGCCGTATTCGCCACTCTCGGCGTGTCCAGTAATTTCCGCACTCCTCAGCTCGCCATCTTCGGCTCTCTCAAAGACTGCTTGTATCATGTGTTCTCCTTAAAATTAAGCGTTGATTGCGTTGATGACAACTTTTGTATATGGTTGACGGTGACCTTGTTTACGGTGGCTACCTTTTTTAGGTTTGTACTTGTAAGTAACAACTTTCTTTTGTTTTCCTTGTTTTTCAACAGTTCCAACAACAGTAGCTCCAGAAACAAGTGGAGTTCCAACAACAGTGTTTTCACCACCAACAAGAACAACTTCGTTAAAAGTAACTTCTTGACCAGCTTCAACGTTCAATTTTTCAACGTAGATTGCTTGACCAACTTCAACTTTAACTTGTTTTCCGCCAGTTTTAATGATTGCGTATGTGCTCATTATGCACCTCCTATGATTTTTAGGGTTTCCCCGGATTTTGTGAAGACTCGCCTAGCATCGTGGGACGAACCACTTAAGAGAAGAGCTCTAAGTATAACAAAGAATAAACTAGAATTTAAGCCGAAAGCATAACTTGTGTTAGGCAAGGCGATAATGACGAAGTTTAAATTTGTTATACAACGAGCAACGATGTTCGTGCGGTTGCACAGGAATGTGCATAGTCAACTCTATAAGTATAGCACTTCTGGAGCTCTTTAGCAAGCTTTTTCGTCTCATGAAAACGGATTTTCAAGTATTATTTTTAGATTTTGTCCACTAATGAACTAAGACAACCTCTGTTATCCGCTAACTGCTTTATTAAATAATTATTAGTTCAAAAAATTTCTAAATATAACGCCGCACCCTATCTTGATAGTCTTGATAAGCTTTCCCAAATTTTTCAAGACACCAGCGCTCCTCAGATAGGATAATCCAGTGGGCCGCAGTCT
>ERZ773006.803-NODE-803-length-12390-cov-11.874_pt1 | contig 12390 bp, 8 predicted proteins | sample MGYA00580843_ERZ773006 | MGnify/ENA primary metagenome ERZ773006 (study PRJEB29015, sample SAMEA2738011) | human oral metagenome | biome: human oral; feature: human-associated habitat; material: dental | place: China | collected 2052 ... | reverse complement strand
CATAGCTGTGAATGTTGCTACCCAACTAAGTATTTTGAAAAATTTTGTATTCATAATTATCCTTCTCCTTTCAAGTATTGAAATATACTAACATATATTAAAGGATTTTTCAAGTGACTTATTAAATATTATAATTGGAAAGGATTAAAATTAAATATAATCATGAAGTGATATATATTTATAGAGAAAATGGTTGGTTTAGTTTGATTTGTATAGTTCTGCATATTATAGTATAATGTAATTTAAAATAACTAAGGAGTTTTAAAAGATGAAAGCTTTAAGAAAACTACTATCGCTATTAATAGTATTAGCTCTTTTCGGTGGTGGTATAACATACGCCTTAACACCAGATAATAACATTAAAAATTCAGAAAAACTAGCAAATATTCAAGCAACGACTAAATTAGAAGATTTAAATGGAGACTTTCTCTCTAATATTAGTTTTGCCAATTCAAAAGTGTCTACGTCACTAAAAATTGATAATGGTACATTTTTATCAATCTTTAAAAACGCAGTTGAAAAAGATTCAGAATTATTAAACGGAAGTTATAAATTAGTAGGAAATCATATTGAAGCGAAGTTACCAGTTAAACTAGGACTTTGGGATACGATGATCAACACTAATATTAAAGTAGTAGGTGCAAATAATTCTGTGGACTTAGTTCTAGAAGATGCTAAAATCGGTAAAGTTCCAATTCCTGATTTTGCTTTGGAAAAATATTTGAAAGAAGCACTAACAGGTACTGGAGTTGGAGTGAGTGGTAATACAATTAAAATTAAATCACTAGATGTTCCGGTTATGATCGACAATGTGGAAGTCTCAGGTGGAAATGTTAATGTGACTGCCTCACTAACACAAAAACAAATCTTACAATATGGCTCTGAAGCTATAAAAAATTATTTTAGAGGATAAAAAATAAATAAAAGAAGTAACTTAAAATAAAAATTTATTGTTAATTAATTTTAGGTTACTTTTTATTATTCTTTTAAAATTTCATAGAAAAATAGTACATAGTATTTATCACTTTTTAGTTTAGAAATCGTAAAAATAAAGTTCGTGATGGCTTGTTTTTATTATTTATTTTTCGAATTAAAATATAAATTTTTTATAAATAATGGTATAATGTTATAGTAGGAGGAAAAGGAGGGGTATAAAATTCTAATTTTATTAATTTCAGGTTCAATAGTTTCTTTATTTTTATATAAATCTGTTCTTAAAAACGATCTAAAAAGAAATAGAAAATATATTCCAAAGAATGGAATAAACTTAAATATCGTTTTTGGATTTTTACTATCAATAATTGAATCATGTACAGGGGCAATTGTTTTTATTTTTTTACTAACATTATATAATTGCCTATTTAAGGATGTTAACAAAATTTTCATTATTTTTTTTATTATTTCAATTTTAGATGGAATCATAGTGTATATATTGAATAGCCTGTTTTTAAAGAGGTTTAGTGTAGGTGATAATATCATTTCTATTTGTGAAAATTTTATTCAATTTTACTTAATTTATTTAACGATACTTCAGGCGCTGGGACAATTTATTACGAGTAATAATTTAAACATCAGGTATGAAAATTTTGAAATTACTGAAGAAAATATGAATTTACTTATGCTTGTTTTTTTAATAAGCTTTATTTCTGTTTTAATAGGTTTATTTTTATATAAATTAGAAAACAATAAAATTAAGTAACAAGCACTTACAATAACTCTGAATTAGAGATGATTTTTGAAAAATTAATCTCTAGTCTATGAGATAAAGAATAACTTAAAGCTTTAGATATAATGCAATAGTACGATGATAAGATTATAATCTCTTGTAATAATTATATTAATATAAGTCCATGCAGACACCATATCATAACCAGAAGTAACATTGACTTTTTTTAAATCCAGGATTATAATAATATAGATAACGAAGAGATATTGAATATCCTCCCCCCATTTTTTGGAGGATTGATCAATGTCTTTTTTTATTTTTTAGTAATGATATCTTTAAACTTATTGTTTTTTAAAAAAAATATGATATAATAGTATCAAATAAGGGTAGTAATCGCATTCCCATTGGAGAGCGAGTGCTATTCTTTTTTTATTGAATATTGTTTAAAAAATTTTAAGTTATCTACTTTTATAAAACTTTTTAAAAAGATTAAAATGAAAGTTGATTAGAACTATAAAAGAGTATATAAGCTTAAAAAAAGTGATAAAGTAAATTATTAGGGAAATGTTTTCAGAAAATTTTAAATTAAATTCACATAAAATGCTTGAAACTTTATTCTTAATGTAATATAATTAACATATCGTAAATAAAGACAAGACATCTATGTGGAGTTTTAGAGAGAAACTGGTTGGTGAAAAGTTTTATAGAAGCATAGGAGTTATCACTTTATTGTGTAATAATTTTAATATAGAACAAACAAGTGCTCTTGGTAGGAGTTAAAAGAGGTGGTACCGTGGATACATTTCGCCCTCTATAACTTTTACTAAGAGTTTTTTATTTTGAAAGGAGATAAAATGGTAGAATTAAAAGATACATTATTAATGCCAAATACGAAGTTTCCAATGCGTGGAAATCTTCCAAATAAAGAGCCTCAATTCCTACAACGCTGGGAAGAAATGGACTTATATAACAAAATTTTAGAAAAAAATGCTGGGAAACCTTCATATGTACTTCACGATGGACCTCCATATGCGAATGGTAACATTCACATTGGACACGCATTAAACAAAATCTTAAAAGACTTTATCGTTAAATATAAAAATATGAATGGTTTTGTTTCACCTTATGTTCCAGGTTGGGATACTCACGGTCTTCCAATCGAGCAAGTATTAGTAAACAATGGTGTTGATAGAAAATCTATGCCAGCTAATAAATTTAGAAATAAATGTAAAGATTATGCTTTAAAACAAGTTGATAAACAACGTGCTGACTTCAAAAAACTTGGAGTATTAGGTGATTGGGATAACCCATACTTAACTTTAGATCCAAAATTTGAAGCTGAACAAATCCGTGTATTCGGTAAAATGGTAGACAAAGGATATATCTACAAAGGATTAAAACCTATCTACTGGTCACCATCATCAGAATCTGCATTAGCTGAAGCTGAAATCGAGTACCACGATCACACTTCACCATCTATCTATGTTGCTTTTGACTTAGTTAGTGAAAATGGTGCAGTAGAAAAAGGAACTAAGTTTGTTATCTGGACAACTACTCCTTGGACATTACCTGCGAACTTAGGTATCGCTGTTCACCCAGACTTCGAATACCAAGTTGTTAAATACAATGGTGAAAGCTACTTAGTTGCTAAAGAAAGAGTAGCATTCTTAGCTGAAAAATTCGGTTGGGAAAACTATGAAACAGGTGAAGTATTAGTAGGTAAAGATTTAGAGTACTTACTATGTCAACACCCATTCTTAGATAGAACATCTACATTAATCTTAGCTGATTATGTAACACTTGATTCAGGGACTGGTTTAGTACACACAGCTCCTGGACACGGGGTTGATGACTATCTTGTAGGTCAATTACAATACAAACTTGGAGTTTTATCACCAGTTGATAACCAAGGTGTTCTTACAGAAGAAGCTGGACAATTTGCTGGTAAATTCGTATTCGACGCGAACAAAGACATTATTGAGCACTTAGCTGAAACTGGAGCATTATTAAAACAAGAAGATATTACTCACTCATACCCACATGACTGGAGAAGTAAAAAACCAATTATCTTCAGAGCTACACCACAATGGTTCTGTTCTGTTGATGCATTCCGTAGTGAATTACTAGAAGCTGTAGATAACACTAAATTCTACAGTGAATGGGGTAAACCAAGATTATATAACATGATTCGTGACCGTGGTGACTGGGTAATCAGTCGTCAACGTGTATGGGGTGTGCCAATTCCTGTATTTTATGCTGAAAATGGAGAAGCCATCCTTGATATCGAATTAATCGAACACGTAGCGAAAATCTTTGAAGAAGAAGGATCAAACGTTTGGTTCTACAAAGATGCTAAAGAATTATTACCAGAAGGATATACTCACCCAGGAAGTCCAAACGGTGAATTCACTAAAGAAATGGACATCATGGACGTATGGTTCGACTCTGGAACATCTCACCAAGGATGCTGTGCAATCCGTGAAGACTTAACTTACCCAGCTGACTTATACCTAGAAGGAAGTGACCAATACCGTGGATGGTTCAACTCTTCACTTATCACTTCTGTAGCGGTATCAGGAGTAGCTCCATATAAAGAGTTAGTATCTGCTGGATTCGTAATGGATGGTAATGGTAACAAGATGAGTAAATCATTAGGTAACGTTATTTCTCCTAACGATGTAGGTAAAGAATTAGGTGCTGAGATTATCCGTCTATGGTCTGCAAGTGTTGACTACACTCAAGACGTTCGTATCTCTAAAGATATCTTAAAACAAGTTTCTGAAACATACAGAAAAATCAGAAATACTTTCCGTTTCTTACTAGGAAACTTATACAACGGAAGTTTCAACAACAAAACTGATTTAGTTGCGTACGAAAATCTTGAAGAACTTGATAAATACATGGTTCTTAAATTCGAAAAAGTTGTAGCAAAAGTATTAGACTACTACGAAAACTACCAATTCAACAGTATCACTACTGAACTAATCAACTTCTTTAACGTTGAATTATCTTCATTCTACCTTGACTACGGTAAAGATATCCTTTACATCGAAGGTGAAGATTCTCACAAACGTCAAAGTATGTTAACAGTTCTTTACACAGTATTAAGTAAATCTGTTAGATTACTTGCTCCAATTCTTTCATTCACAGCTGAAGAAGTATATGACAATATGCCATACGAAGATGCTGAGTCTGTACACTTAACTGACTTCCCAGCTAAAAACGTAATTGAAGACGCTGCTTTAGAAGCTAAATGGGATAAACTTCTAGAAGTTCGTGATGATGTGAATAAAGCATTAGAAGAAAGCCGTAATGAAAAAGTTATTGGTAAATCTCTAGAAGCAGCTGTTGAAGTATACAGTAGCGATGCAGAAGTAGTTGAGTTATTAAACTCAGTTGATAACTTAAACCAATTCTTCATCGTAAGTAAAGTTGCTGTTAAAGAAAATGATGGTGTAGCTTATGATCTTGCTACTGTTAAAGTAACTAAAGCTGAAGGACACCGTTGTGAACGTTGTTGGAACATCGTTGATGAAGTAAACGAAGAAGGTTTATGCCCACGTTGTGCTAGCATCTTAAACAAGTAAAAAAATAACTTGCACATAGAACTTAGGTTAAATTTAATCTAAGTTCTATTTTTTTACATTTTCTTATAATGAGTCCAAAAAAATGGACAGATAGCTTGTTATAATTAAATCACAAAACGAAGAGGTGATTTAAAATGGAAAAAGATTATATTACAATTACAGGAATGGAGTACTATTTTGGAGCTAAAGTTTTTAAAGTAGGAGATGTTATAAGCTGTGAAAAAGAGTTTGATAACGACTATGACGAAGAAGCTATAAAAATTATGATGAAGACTTTTGGTAAAGTTGGTTATGTAGCAAATTCTTGCAGAACTGTCGCAAAAGGTACGAAAAGTGCAGGAAGAATTTACGATAAAGTTGGAGATAAGTTCTTTGTAAGAGTATGTTTTGTTACTGGTGGTTCAGTTATTGCAGAAGTTCTAAAAACAGATGAAAATAATCACAAAAATGATAGAAAAATTCATGAATAGTTGATATTATATACATAAGTGTATATAAGGAGCAAAATTCATGGAAAAAGGAAGATATCAAAAATTAAAGCTATTGTACTTATTAGAAATACTGAGAGACTATAGTGATGAAAATACTTATTTAAGTGTAAAAGAATTAACTTCTTTACTCTTAAAAAAAGAAATAGTTGTTGAGAGAAAAACTCTATATAAAGATATAGAATTACTACAAGATTATGGATTTAATATCGTAGTAGAAAAAAGTGGTCGTGAAAATACCTATGCATTAGTAGAAAGAGAATTTGAGCTTGCAGAGGTGAAGATGTTAATCGATGTTATACAGGCCAGTAAGTTTCTGACAGCGAAAAAATCACGCGATCTAATCTTAAAACTTAAGAAATTAGCGAGCAAAAAACAAGCGCAAAAAATACAAAGACAGGTATATTCTTTCGAAGAGAATAAATATATAAACGAAAATATTTATTATAATGTCGATGCTATTCATAATGCAATTGCAGAAAATAAGCAAATTAATTTTAATTATTGGCAATGGAATTATAAGAAACAGATGATTGATAGGAAAAACGGTGAAGTTTATAATGTAAGTCCATTCGCTCTAGTATGGAATGATGAGAATTATTACATGGTTGCCTATGATGCTAAGACAGATTTAATCAAGAATTATCGTGTTGATAAGATGAGAAATGTTGTTATTGCTGAGAATGACAGATTAGGTCATGATAAGTTCCAAAAAGAAGATATATCGAGTTATTCGAAGAAAATCTTCGGTATGTATGGTGGGATTTTAGAAAAGGTGACTTTAGAATTTAAAGAATCGTTAATTGGAGCGATCGTCGATAGATTCGGTAAAGATATTATTATTCATAAAAAAGATGATTCTTATCAAACTTCTGTAGAAGTTATGTGTAGTAGTCATTTCTTAGGTTGGATTTTCTCTTTAGGTAGTGATATTGAAATACTAGCACCTCAAAATGTACGAGACTTATATGTGGAGAAAGTGAAGAGTTTACTAAAAAAATATAAATAAAAATATTCTAGTAGGATTTTTAGAGGGAGTTCTACTAGAATTTTTACTTGTTTAAAATCAAAAAATATATAAATTCATTTAGCTTTATTTGTTGAATGTAATACATAGTTAATATCAACTTAAAATCGTACTAATGTGGTTGCTTTAAAGAGAAATGGATGATATAATAAGGAGATGAATTATAAGATGATTATAAAATCATTTAATAGAAAAATATGTCGGAAGGAAAATGTTAATGGCTATTTTAGGAAAAATATTTGATGCTAACAGAAGAGAAGTAAAAAGCTTATCAAAATTAGCTGATAAAGTATTAGCTAAAGATGAAGAATATTCAAGTCTTAGCGACGAACAATTAGTAAATAAAACAGAAGAATTTAAAGCTTATATCCAAGAACAAAAAGAAAAAGGTAAAGAAACACCGGATATATTAGATAAAATTTTAGTAGATGCATTTGCTGCAGCTCGTGAAGGGGCATTCCGTTCTCTAGGAATGAAACCATATAAAGTTCAAATCATGGGTGGTATCGCACTTCACCGTGGTGATATCGCGGAGATGAGAACAGGGGAAGGTAAAACTCTTACAGCCACAATGCCAGTATACTTAAACGCATTAGCAGGAGAAGGTGTACACGTTGTTACAGTTAACGAATACTTATCACAACGTGACGCTCAAGAAATGGGAGTTTTCTATAACTACATGGGACTTTCTGTAGGTCTTAACTTAAACTCTCTTAACTCTGAAGAGAAAAGAGCAGCATACAATGCTGATATTACATACTCAACGAACAATGAGTTAGGATTTGACTACTTAAGAGATAACATGGTAAAAACAGTTGAAGCTCGTGTTCAACGTCCATTAAACTATGCTGTAATCGATGAGGTTGACTCAGTTCTTATCGATGAAGCTCGTACACCACTTATTATTTCTGGTGAAGGACAAGAATCAACTTCACTTTACCAAGTAGCGAATGCTTTCGTTAAAACTCTGAAAAAAGCAGAGGAAGAAGATGGAAGTGATGGAGATTATACTTTAGATATTAAAACTAAATCTATTCAACTTTCTGAAAATGGTATTGATAAAGCAGAAAGTTACTTCGGGTTAAAAAATCTTTATGATTTAAAAAATGTTGATTTAACTCACCACATTAACCAAGCGTTAAAAGCTAACTATACAATGGCGCTAGATGTTGACTACGTGGTTGCTGAAGATGGAGAGATTTTAATCGTTGACCAATTTACTGGTCGTACAATGCCAGGTCGTCGTTTCTCTGAAGGTTTACACCAAGCTATTGAAGCTAAAGAAGGTGTGCCAATTCAAAAAGAAAGTAAAACAATGGCGACTATTACATTCCAAAACTTCTTCAGAATGTATAAAAAACTTAGTGGTATGACAGGTACTGGTAAAACAGAGGAAGAAGAATTTAGAAACATTTATAACATGTTTGTTACAACAATTCCTACGAACAGACCAATCCAAAGGATTGATGCGCCAGACTTCATTTATTCAAATATGGAAGCTAAGTTCAATGCGGTAGCACAAGAAGTTAAAGAGCGTTATGACAAAGGACAACCAGTTCTTTTAGGTACTGTTTCTATTGAAACGAGTGAATTAGTATCTAAATTATTATACAGATATGGTGTTCCTCATAAAGTTCTTAATGCTAAACAAAATGAAAGTGAAGCTGAAATTATTAAACAAGCTGGACAACGTGGTTCAGTAACTATCGCGACTAACATGGCTGGTCGTGGTACAGATATTAAACTTGGAGAAGGTGTTCGTGAATTAGGTGGTCTTGCTGTAATTGGTACAGAACGTCACGAATCTCGCCGTATTGATAACCAATTACGTGGACGTTCAGGACGTCAAGGGGATCCAGGGTACAGTAGATTCTATCTATCTTTAGAAGATGAACTTATGGTTCGTTTTGGAGCTGATAGATTACAAAAAATCATGGGTAAAGATGTAGATACACCGCTTGAAAGTAGAATGGTAAGTAGATCTGTTGAAAGTGCTCAAAAACGTGTTGAAGGTAATAACTACGACTCACGTAAACAAGTACTTCAATATGATGATGTATTACGTAAACAACGTGAAATCATGTACGCTGAAAGAAATGAAGTGTTAGAAAATGATGTTGTTACTGATATTATTCAAGAGATGATTGGTGAAGCAGTAGATAAAACTATGGCATTTATCACTGAAAACTTAGAGGCGCACAGTGAAAAAGAAGAAACTGAAGAAATCATTAAATCACTTAATGATAAGTTCTTAGTTCAAAAACCTATTACCGAGAGTGAGTATTCAGATGTTATGTCTGATGATGAAATTCGCGAGCTTGTATTACACAGAATTAATCTTGAGTTAGCTGAGAAACGTGAGTTACTTGGTGATGAAACTATGAATTCATTCGAGAAATACATTCTTCTTAACGCTATCGATGATAGATGGACTGATCACATCGACCAAATGGATCAACTTAGAAAAGGGATTTTCCTTCGTTCTTATGGACAAATTGATCCGCTTCGTGAGTACAAAACAGAAGGTTACCAAATGTTTGAGGACATGATTGATGATATTCAAGTAGAAGTTGTTACTAACTTAATGCGTATTAGAGTAGAACGTCATGAAGAAATCGAAATGAAACAAGAACCAACTAACCTTGTAACTAACGATAGTAAGGAACATATCGCTCGTGGTCCAATTAAGAGTGCATCTCGTGAAGAGAAAAAAGCACGTATTGAAGAGCGTAAACAACGTATTAAAGAGTTAAAAGCTCAAAAAGATAAAGAAACTAATTAGAAGTTAATTGAAAGAAGGAGACTTATATAAAGGTTTCCTTCTTTTCATAGCTTTATAATATTTTATAAGGAGGCAAGTATTATGAATAATATAGATAAACTAAAAGAAATAATAGAATTAAATGATAATATTGTTTTTTTTGGTGGAGCGGGTGTTTCTACTGAATCTGATATACCAGATTTTAGAAGTGCGAATGGAGTGTTTAGTGTAAAACTAAATCGCCATTTTACACCTGAACAACTCGTCTCTAGAACTATGTTTGTGAAGTATCCTGTAGATTTCTTTGATTTTTATAAGAAGCATTTAGTTTATCCTGATGCTAAACCAAATAGAGCTCATTTTTATTTAGCTGATTTGGAAAAACAAGGGAAACTTAAAGCGGTAATTACACAAAATATTGACACTTTACATGAACAAGCGGGTAGTAAAAATGTTCTTAAACTTCATGGAAGTGTAGATGCAAATTATTGTACTAAGTGTAAAAGTTTTTATAATTTAGAAGATTTCTTAGCTAAAACTGAAGAAATACCGAGTTGTGATAAATGTGGTGGGGTTATAAAACCCTATGTAACTCTTTATGAAGAAGAATTGGATATGACGGTATTTAACGCTGCGATTAACTTTATTGAAAGAGCTGATGTGCTGATTATCGGTGGAACTTCATTAAGTGTTTATCCAGCAGCAAATCTCTTACATTATTTTAGAGGAAAACAATTAGTCGTTATTAATAAATCGTCTACTCCGCAAGATAGTACAGCTGACCTAGTAATTAATGGTAAAATCGGAGAAGTATTTTCAAAATTAGGAGAAAGGTTAGGTGATGTGTAGATGTATTTATTTAGAAAATTAGCTTGGTTTATGAAGCTAGAAAAAAGGCGTTATATTATTGGGATAGTTGCCCTTATTTTGGTAAGTATTTTCAACTTAATTCCGCCGAAAGTTATTGGGACTGTTATTGATAAAATTGAGGCTGGAAATTTAACTAATGGAGAGTTATTCTTAAATGTTGGTTATCTTGTATTAGCTGCGCTTGCGATGTACGCACTTCGTTATGTCTGGCGTGTTTATATTTTTGGAGCAGCATACAACTTAGGAAGAATCTTAAGGTCAAGATTATTTGAACACTTTACTAAGATGTCTCCATCATTTTTCCAAAAATATCGTACGGGTGACTTAATGGCGCATGCAACGAATGATATAAACTCAGTAGCAATGGTAGCTGGTGGAGGAGTAATGTCAGCTGTTGATGCAAGTATTACAGCTTTAGTGACATTATTTACCATGATATTTTTAATTGATTTCAAGTTAACTCTTATAGCTATTATTCCTTTACCATTTTTAGCATATGCTACTAATTATATTGGTGATAAAAACTATGAGAGTTTTGAGGCGGCACAAGAGTCGTTTTCTGATTTAAATAATAAGGTTCAAGAAAGTGCCTCAGGGATAAAGGTTACTAAATCATTCGGTTATGGTAATGATGAGATTAAGAGTTTTAGAGAAGTTAATAACAAAGTATTCGGTAAGAATGTTATAGCTGCTAAGTATAACTCATTATTTGATCCAATGGTTCTTATCTTCGTTGGATTATCTTATACAATTACTCTTGTTTTCGGGGGTATTTTTATCTCAAATGGTGATTTATCAGTTGGGGAGTTAGTTACTTTCGTGACTTATCTTGATATGTTAGTATGGCCGCTTCAAGCAATTGGTTGGTTATACAATATATCACAACGTGGTGAAGTATCTTATAAACGTATTGAGAGTTTATTAGCTGAAGTTAATGAGGTAAATACTAACTTAGATAGTAATATCAAAGCTGAAAATGGTAGACTTGAATATAATATCAATAATTTTGAATTTGAAGAAGGTAAGAGTGTCCTAAGAGATATTAAGTTCGCTATTGAAAAAGGTCAAACATTGGGTATCGTAGGTGTTACTGGAGCAGGTAAAACTACATTATTAAGGCTATTATTAAGAGAATTTAATATTAAATCTGGTAATATCATGCTTAACAATAGAGACATTGCTGAGTATAGTATTAACGACCTTAGAAAACTTATCGGATATGTACCACAAGATCAAGTTCTATTCGCTATGTCGATTAAAGAGAATATCCGTTTTGCAAATCCTCTAATTGATGATAAACAAGTAGAAGAAATTACAAAAATTTGTGGTCTGTATGATGATATTATGGCAATGCCTGAGAAGTTTGATACGATTGTTGGTGAGAAAGGTGTTAGTCTTTCAGGTGGTCAAAAACAACGTTTAGCAATGAGTCGTGCTTTGATTATTAATCCTGAAATTTTAATCCTTGATGATTCATTATCTGCGGTTGATGCTAAGACTGAACATGTTATTTTAGAGAACTTAAAAGAACAACGTAGTGGTCAAACTAATATCATTACTGCACATAGACTTTCTGCAGTAGTAGAAGCTGATTTAATAATTGTTTTAGGTGATAACACGATTATTGAAAAAGGAACTCATGATGAACTAATCGAAAATAACGGTTGGTATAAAGAGACATATGAAAGTCAACAAATGGAAGAAAGCTTGAAAGGAGGAAGTGAAGATGTCGAAAAGTAAGACGTTTTTTAGATTAATGCGCTATATGTTGCGCTATAAAGGATTATCGATATTGGCACTATTATTTATATTAATGACTTCGATAGTCGCAACAGCAATTCCTCTATTAGCTCAATATTATATTGATAATTATATTACAAAAAATATTGCTAAAGCTGGATTATATATCTTAATAATTTATTTTGGATTGTTTATCCTAAGAGTTGTGTTTACATTTTTAGGAGAGTATTACTTCGCAAAAGTAGCTCACA
>ERZ773006.799-NODE-799-length-12424-cov-10.5194_pt1 | contig 12424 bp, 12 predicted proteins | sample MGYA00580843_ERZ773006 | MGnify/ENA primary metagenome ERZ773006 (study PRJEB29015, sample SAMEA2738011) | human oral metagenome | biome: human oral; feature: human-associated habitat; material: dental | place: China | collected 2052 ... | reverse complement strand
ATAAGGATAGTGTCTATCTCTTTCTGATTAAGAGGAATAGTAAGCCTCATCTGTCAACATGATTCATCTTTGGTAACATGCCTACAATTAATAATCTTTCCTAAAGCCCATAATTTTAGCTAAAGTACTCTTTATATCAAATGAATCCCATAATTTTAATTCAATGATTCCATCATATTCTTTTTCTACTTTGACTAAATCAAGTACATCACCATTAAATATATAATATTGCTCTGATAATTCTAATGAATATTTTTTAAAAGCATCAAATAATTTCTCATCTTCAAATCTAATCAAAAAGCCGTTATCTTTCTTAGTAACAACTGCATTATACTTTTTAATAAATGCATTCAAAACTTTTTCTATTTCTTTTTCATGATTTTCTTTTTTTAATAATCCCATATAAATACTATTGTTATCATAATCCGATATACTCTCTTTCCAGTTCACTAAAATTTCATTCTCGCAAGAAATATCACTAATATTATCTTTAATTCTGATAATATGCATGACAATATATAATATTGGGGCATCGTCTAGATACGCTACCTCTTTTTGAATCTCATCTATATCTTGAATTATCTCTTTACAATGATAACTACAACAAGAGGAAAATAGTTTTAACAATTCTCCATCAATAATAAGATTATCTTCTAGAAACGAAAAAAACTTTTCATAGAGTTTTTTATCTTTAGGATCATCACCTAAGTTTAATGGTATATATTTATAACCATTTTCATATCCTTTACTCTCATACAAAAAAGTATTTTCACATCGATTCTTTAATAAATATTTCATGTAGTTTCTTCTCAAATCTGTATCAAGTTTATAATGTACATTGCAATGATAATTATGATTATATTTTTCCAGTTCTTGTGGAGTTTTATTATCAAAAAAGTATCTTGCAGTCAAAATATCGTTTGATGCTTGTTTAATAATTTTTTCTTTTATTTCACTATCACAATACATGTTTGAATCCAATTCCTCGAAATGTTCTTCTAAATTCTTTTTAATTAAATTTATCTCATCTTTCAATTCATTAAACTTAAGCCTTAGTTCAAGTGAAACTTCTTTAATGTTTGGTCGTTCTGCAGGGTTTTGTCTCGTGCATCTTTCTATTAATGCATCGATATCCATTAACCATGGATATATATCCGCTATCAAGGTAAAATTAGATCCTTCTGGTTTTTTGCCAGTAAAAATTTCATTCATTATCAATCCTAATGAAAATATATCCACAGCTGCTGTTATCTCCCTAGACAAACCTTTTATTTTTTGTTCTGGCGCGGCATATCCTCTATTTGCTAACAAGTCATTTTTATTCGTTAAAGATGCGTTCTTGAAATGAGCAATTCCTAAATCTGCCAAAACCAATTCACCTTGCTTTAACAAAATATTTTCAGGCTTCAAGTCCCTATGAATTACCTTATTGTTATGAAGAAATTCAAGCGCGTTACAAATCTGAAATATGTAATTGAAACCTTCTTCGAAGCTAACCCCATTTTCTATCAAATCCGCTAAACTTTTATCATAAAGCTCCATGACATAACAAAGCATGTTACGGATTTCTCCGTGCGAATATATTGTAATTATATTATCATGTTCGGTATTTTCACAAAACTCTATTTCTTTTTTAAAGCGTTCTTTCTTATTATCACCTACTTCATTTAAAATTTTTATGGCAAATTTTTTATTTTCAGTTTCTGCAATCCAAATACTAGCATTGCCTCCATTCTTTAAATGTTCAATAAATGTATATTTCTTTCCGCCTAATTCAAACTCTTTCCCTTTTAGCTTAGCCATTTTTATAATTCCTCACTTTTAAAATCATTCCTTGTATCTCTCCATATCAATGCAAACATAAATATCAATATAATATTTTAGTACCTCTTTCTTTCTCCATTACCATTTTCATTAAAAATATAATGCTTATAAAACTGCTTAAAATGAAGTTTTTTCCAAAATTCACTCTTTATATCAATATTACATTACTGTTACCGCATCAATCACCACCGCTCTGCGACAGCTATCGCATAAAGCATTCGTAATTAACGGCTTCTATCTACTCCCTTGTCATTAAAACGACTGCTTCAACATAGCTCGGTTCTCCAACAAGTAACGTATTTCATATCCACTGTACACAGGAATGGTAGCACACCTATTTTCACCTTAAAAAGGGTATGTCGAAACGATACCAATAAAAAACTGCAACATACTAGTTGCAGTTAAACACAGATTTACTTCTGTTACTTCTAAAAATTTACTAAAGTTAAATTTGGAGTATCAGAGGGATTGAAATATTTTCTTTCTAATCTATAGAAATGCCTATTCTGTTCGAGTTTCAGCTAAATATATTCCCCATTCAGCTAATTCTTCAGGCAAATCATAAACAGTTTTACCGTTACTTTCATAGATTTCAGAAATTCCTGGTGAAGTCTCAGAAAAAGTTTCGCAAGCTGTCACTAGTTCTTCTACAAATTGAATATTATGAGGTTCAAAAAAGTCATTAAATTTCGATAGTTCTTTACTATAAATTGTCACAACATTATAGCTATCAAGCATAATTTCATCATGACTTTTATGCCCACCAAATCCAAACTTACTTAATCCATCATTAACAAGCAAATCACCGTATCTAATCAACAGTACAAGGCATTCCTCTATTGAACAATTATCAATGTAATAAACATCCATATGGGATTCATTGATAATATTCTTTGCTATCTCTTTTTCTCTATCAATACTAACAGGCAATTCCAAAATAAAAAACAAGGGCTCGTCATGAATCGCAATAAAGTGTTGAAAAACCTCTAATATTTTTTCTGCGTGTACATTCGCCATCAAATAATGTTCAGTTAACTTTGTAAATGACTCAAACAGATTTTCTACCAAGCTAACTCGGTGACCTTTTACTAAATTCAACATTATGCGTCCTCCAGATAATTTAAACATTATACACATTTATAATCTTATTATACCATTAAAACCTCAAAAAGACTATAACTTCCCTATCGCAGTCTCTTATAAATCTACCTCAGTTCCTTATACTGAACTACATTCGGAACAGAAAATATTGGTAGTAAAAGAAGCATTTCAATAATTTATTCATAGCTATTAGGAACGTTTCTCTAACAAGCTTACACACTCGACATGGTACGTTCCTGGGAACATATCTACTGGTTGCACTGCACCTAGTTTATAACCTAGACTCCTCATAATTTCCATATCTCTAGCTAATGTTGCTGGGTTGCAACTAACATAGACTATTTTTTCTATTCCCATTGAAGCTAAATCACATAGGAAACTTTCCTCACATCCTTTACGTGGTGGATCAACGATAACTGCATCTAATTTTACATCTTGTGATATTAATTTTTTAATTACATCTTCACTTTTACCTAGTAAAAACTCTGCATTATTTATATTATTATTTTTAGCATTTTCGCGAGCATCTAAAACAGCCGCTTCTACTATTTCAATACCATATACTTTCTTAACTTTCTTCGCTGCGAATAGACTGATTGTTCCAATACCACAGTAAGCATCGATTATCGTATCAGTTTCTTTTAATTCTGCAAGTTCTAATGCTTTACTATACAATACATCTGTTTGAATTGGATTTACCTGATAAAATGAACGAAGTGAAATCTTAAACTCTATTCCATCTAACGTATCAGTTATATAATCTTGTCCAAATAATTTTTCAGTTTTATCACCAAAGATTACATTTGTCTTCTTGTCATTAATATTTAACATAATACTAACGATTCTATCGTCTAATTTAGATATTTTCTCAACGAATTCATCTAATTTATTAAACTTCTCTTTCGCGACAATACCAACCATAATTTCACTTTTTAGGGTGTTTGTTCTAAACATAATATGTCTAATAGCACCTGAGTGATTGTTTTCATCATAAACAGATAAGTTAAGCTCTGAGATTAGACTACGTAATTTATTCATCAATACATTATGTTCGTCATATTGAATAAAACATTTTTCTATATTAACAACATCATGGCTTCGTGGTTTATAATACCCCATCTTAACCTCGCCATTAACTTTTTGTACTGGAATCACAGATTTATTACGATAATGGTATCCATCTTCCATTCCTAGCGTATCTAATACTTCGATAGAATCTTTTCCAAGAGCTTTATCCATAACATTTTGAACTTTTTTCTTTTTAAACTTCAACTGTTCTTCATAGTTCATATGAACTAAATTCGCCCCTGAAGTTTTGGGAATACCATCTACTCTATTTTTAGAACTTTCAATAATATTAAGAACTTTTCCGTAACCAAGATTTTTCTTTAATTTAATTATCTTAAACTCGATTACTTCACCTTCTATAACATCTTCAATAAAAATTGGAAAATTATCAATTTTAACTACACCAAGACCATCATGTGTATAATCTATAACCTTCCCTTTGAATATATCATTTTTTTGCATAATTCACCTTTCTAAAATAAAAAGGAGAACAGCTATAGGAAACTGACTTCCCTACTCTGTTCTCCTACATTTAATATTTATTAAACTATCTTTACATGCTTAAACCAATTACTTTAATTGAATTAACAAACTCAAGATCTTTAATTCGTTTATTTAATTTTTCAATATTTATATCACCTGAGCTAAGCTCTAAAGAAATAATTATCGTAGCTTTTGCATTAATCGGTACTGTTTGGTGAATAGTAAGAACACTACACTTCTCTTCATTAACAACCGCTAAAATTTTACCTAATATTCCTGGAATATCATCAACATCAATAGACAACGATAGAATTGATTGTCTTTTCACATCTTGAATAGGAAAAATTGTATCTTTATACTTATAAAATGCACTTCTACTTAAATCAAATCTCTTCGAAGCTTCTAAAATTGATAACTTTGAATCATCTTCTAAAGCTTTTTTCATAGCTAATGTTTTTTTTACAGCTTCAGGTAATACATCTTCTCTAATTATATAATAAACTTTTTCTTTATCCACAGTGTCTATCTCCTACTCTACGAATTCAAACTCACCTTTAAGGATCTTAACAGTATCACCATTTTTACATCCTCTTTCACGTAAAGCATCATCTACACCCATAGAACGCATTTGCTGAGCAAAACGTCTAACAGAAGCATCACGGTTAAAGTCAGTCATTAAGAATGCACGTTCAATACCAGGCCCACTTACAACATAAGCACCAGTATCATCACGAGTAATCTTGAATGTTTCATCCTTAGGTTTATGTTTATAAAGAACTCTGTTTTCCATACTTTCTTCTTCAGTATCTAGTTCATATAACGTATTTGGATCTGTGTTGTCTAATATATCACTTATTTTATAAAGTAAGTTATCAATATTACTACGAGTGAAGGCAGAAATTTCAACGATATCCACTTCTTCACCATCGTTTTCTAATTGTTTTTTAAATTCTTTAAGATTGTCACTCGCAACTGGAATATCCATCTTATTAGCTACAACTACTTGAGGTCTTTCTAAAAGTCTCATATTATATTCCGCTAACTCTTGGTTAATAATTTTATAATCTTCATATGGATCACGTCCATCAGTTGCTGACATATCTACTACGTGTACAATAACTTTTGTTCTTTCAATGTGTCGTAAGAATTGATGTCCAAGACCTACACCTTGACTAGCTCCTTCAATTAATCCTGGAAGGTCAGCCATAACAAAACTTCTGTGATCTTTTGTTTCTACTACTCCAAGATTTGGTGCTAATGTTGTAAAGTGATAATCAGCAATTTTTGGTTTTGCTTTTGATGTTATTGATAATAATGTTGATTTACCAACAGAAGGGAATCCAACAAGACCTACATCTGCCATAAGTTTTAATTCTAATGTAAGATTTCTTTCTTCTCCTGGTTCACCATTTTCAGCAATTTCTGGTGCTGGGTTTGAAGGTGTTGCGAAACGACAATTACCGCGTCCTCCACGTCCTCCACGAGCTACTACTACTTCTTGCTCATGTTCTACTAAGTCTGCTAATACTTCTCCAGTATCAGTATCACGAATTACAGTTCCAGGTGGTACTTTTAAGTATAAATCTTTAGATTTTCTACCGTGCATACCTTTACTCATTCCGTTCTCACCATTAGGTGCTACGAATTTCTTTTGGTAACGATAATCCATGAAAGTTCTTAAACCTTCATCAACTATAAATACAACGTTTGCTCCACGTCCACCGTCACCACCTGCTGGACCACCTTTTGGAACATACTTCTCTCTTCTAAATGCTACTAATCCATTCCCACCATCACCTGATCGGACGAATATTTTTACCTCATCTAAAAACATAAAAATCTCCTATACAATTCTCTTTATTTTCTTAAATTTCAACTTTTAAACTATATAAAATTCAACTCGATAAAAGTTCATATACCATGAACTATTATAACATAATTTTTCCTTTGATAATAATATTTAGCGAGATTTTAAACAAAAAAATATACGGCTGCATACACAGCCGTACTTTACTCCACAGGCAGGACTCGAACCTGCGACCCTCTGATTAACAGTCAGATGCTACTACCAACTGAGCTACTGTGGAAAAATCTCTAAATAAAAAAATGGAGCGGGTGATGAGAATCGAACTCACAACATCAGTTTGGAAGACTGAGGTTTTACCACTAAACTACACCCGCATAAATACTTGTTATTAACTTATGTACTAATTATATAATAGATATTATTGTTTGTCAACAATTTTTTTAATTTTTTTTTATTTTTTTTGAAATCTGTAATTTTGTTAGCTTTACTAAAGAATTCTTTTGAAAACCAAGAAATATCTGTAGAAAAAATAACATTATTTTCATTGGATAATATATAGTATAATATTTTTCATTTTATTTGTAAAGGTATTTTACAAAAATCTCTAAAATATATTTTAAATTTTATAAATCAAAAGAAAACGTAATCACTGTATATTGACTAGCAATACCTTATAATATATAATTTCTGTATAGATATAATTTATTAGGTTAGAATTACCCATTTATAGATTAGGAGAAGAAAAATATGAAAACTAAATTACTATTTACAAGCCTACTATCGGCTTCAGTAGTTCTAAGTGGCTGTTCTTTAATAAAAGGCGAGCTAGTTAGACAAAGTAAATCTGCAGCGGAAAATAAAGCTAAAACAGCAGATAAAGCTAAAATAGCAGATAAAACTACATCAGAAAATAATTCTACAACTACAAAAAATCAAAACTCTACAGATAAAGTATACGGGCTTAATGAAGAATGGATTGTAGATGATCAATGGAAACTGAAAATAACTGAGGTTAAAACTACTCCAGACAGAAATAAATATAGCAAAGCACAAGTAGCTCAAGTAGTTCTCATAAAATATACTTATGAGAATTTAGGATATAAAGATGAATACCAAGATCTATTTTTAATGCCTAGAACAGTTGTTGATGGCGCAAAAAAAGTTTCTGAAATTTATCCAGTTCGTTCTTCCAAATATCCAGAGCCTACTCCAGTTGGTGCAATTTCAGAATCTACCGTGGGCTACGGTCTAAGTGTGGAAAGTGATAAAATTAAAATCTATTTTGAACAATTCGATCATAATGCTAAAAAAATGCAAAAAGCTACTTTTGAAGTACCAGTAACTAAATAAAATAATAAAACAAAAAGGTTTGATATACGAAATTTTTGATAAGGATACATATACAAAGATAGACACATTACTACTATAGACAAAAATAAATTTGACTTTCATCCCTATTTACAATACAATATAATTACTAACATAGATACTTAATTGTATCTATCGCAAATCATAACTAGAGCTGAATGCTCTCATCCGTCAGTGATTAAATTACTGGCGGATTTTTTATTTTATGTAATTTGGCATTCAAATGGCATTCAATTACTCTTTTATACCACAAAAAAGAAAGTTAAAACACAGTCAAAAGGCAAAACAAAAAGCCTTAAACGTTGATACTTTAAGGCTTCTCTAACTTTATTATTTAGTTTCTCTGTGTAAAGTCACTTTTTTTAATCTTGGACAGTATTTTTTAAGTTCAATACGGTCTGGATTATTTCTTTTGTTCTTTTTAGTAATGTAGTTTCTGTCACCACATTCTGTACAAGCTAATGTTACATTTACGCGCATTAATATAACCTCCTATAAAATTTAATCTTAACAACTTTTTCATACAACAAAATATATTATAACATTACTTTATAAATATTTCTAGTATAAAGTGTAAATTTTTTAAATTTTTTTAAAGAAATATAACTTTATATTACGTAAATCGCTTCTACTGATTACTCACCAAATACTTTATAGTAATCTTGTTTGAATTTTTCTATTCCAATATCAGTTAATGGATGTTTAACCATTTGTTTAATTACAGAATAAGGAACAGTAGCAATATCACATCCTAATTTAGCGCACTCAGTAACATGGATTGGATTCCTTACACTTGCAGCGATAATTTGTGTATCAATATCATTATTAGCAAAAATTTCAACTATTTCTTCAATCAGCAATAATCCATTCTCTGAAATATCATCTAATCTTCCTAAAAATGGAGAAACATATGTTGCACCAGCTCTAGCTGCTAATAAAGCTTGTGTTGGACTAAAAATCAAAGTAACATTTGTTTTAATTCCCTCTTTTTTTAGTACATTTACAGCTTTCAAACCATCTTCAGTCATTGGAATTTTAACAACCATATTTGGATGGATCTTCGCAATTTCTCTTGCTTCTTCTACCATATCCTTCCAATCAGTAGTAGTTGCTTTTACTTCCCCACTAATAGGACCATCAACTATTGATGTAATCTCCTTGATTACTTCTCTAAAATCGCGTCCTTCTTTTGCGATTAATGATGGATTTGTAGTAACTCCACAAATTACCCCTAATTCATTAGCATTTCTAATATCTTCAACATTTGCTGTATCTATAAAAAATTTCATTATATTATCTCCTCTCATTCTATAGTAATTTCATAATATCATATTCAGAAAGTGTTTTCAATTTTATAGCTTGAATAATAATTATTTCTTTATTGTTTTTCATAGCAATATATGATAGAATAACACTATAATTAGGAGGCAGATGATGAAGAAATTTTTAGAAAAAGTACCATATTTAATTTTTTCTTTCTTTTTATTTATAATACTCCCTCTGTGTTCTTATTTTATATCAAATAGATCTGGGATGATAATTTTATTATTAATTATCCTATACCCTGTTATTAGTTTTCTAATTTCTTTTCTATATGCATATAATAAAGAAGACTTTAGCTATATTTTCTCATTTATTATAGGAATTTTTTATATAATATCATGCTTAATCATTTTAAACTTTGATATTCTTATCTATGGTTTAGGGTATATATTCTTCAGCCTTTGTGGTCAAGGGACTGGTTTTTTAATTGGGAAGTTTCGAAAACGTAAAAAAAGAGCTAAACAGAGTTAGTTAAATTTATTAAAAAAGAGAAGAAGTGTTCATATTTTACAAACACTTCTTTTCTTTTTGTTAAGAGCACTTAAATTTTTAAAGGTATAACTTATATTTCATACCCTAAAAGCATTCCACCTTCTTCTCCATAAAAACTACAGATTCCAGATGTAGGAACAACAATAAATTCTACTTCAGAGAATTTTTCTTTTAATTTTTCTTCTATTTTTTTACAAATATTTTCATTATTTCTATGAGTAATTACAGCTCTTCCACCTTTATAGCCAGCTTTAATCATCTCATCAACTACAGTTGAGATAGCCTTTTTCTCACCACGTACTTTATGAAGTAAATGTAGAGTTCCCTCTGTACTCGCCTCTCCTACCATACGCATATGCAATAACCCTACTACTGCAGCAGCTAACTTAGATAAACGTCCATTTTTAACAAGATTATCCACTTTTTCTAAAGAGAAAATAAGTTTTGTATTTTTTTGATAATCATTCATTCTTTCGACTACTTCATCAAAAGATAATCCTTCTTTGATTAATTCATTTATCTTAAGAAGAAACAAGTCATTTTGTCCACCAGCAGAAAGAGTATTTACTATATGGATATTAACATTTTCATTTTCTTCTTTCAACATCTTCTCACCGATTACTGCACTATTATAACTCCCTGACATTCCACCAGTTAAAGTTAAAACTATTACATTATCTGCACCTCTATATGCCGAAAGATATGCCTCCGGACTAGGACATGCTGATCTCGCTGGCTCGGAACTAGCATACATTTCTTCCATCATTTTATCAATATCTAAATCTAAGGAGTCAACAAAAACCTTATCTTCTATTTGCAATGAAAATGGTACTCGTTCATAAGAGATATTTTTCGCCTTATTAGGAATTTCTCTAAAATCACAAGCAGTATCTACTACTATCTTCCACTCCATAATTTACCTCCAAGTGTATTATTTTATTTTTTCTACTAAATCATGAGTCTTTTTATATAATCTAACTGTATCACAAGCTGCAACTATAACTTCTGGTAATCCTTCTCTCTTTTCTCCATTCATACACATAACAAAGTTATCGTACATTTCCTCAGAGCTACCTTCTGAAGTCAGGCTATTTATTGTCTTACTAATTTCTTGAATTGAAAATACATTTTTTAAACATGTAATTACTATTAATCTCGCTAATTGTTTTCGACTATATTTTTTCTTTATCGGTTTTTCTAAATGGCCATTTTTAACATAATTATTAATCATTGCTGATGTTAATCTTTTATCATCATCTATAATACAAGAACTATCTAGTTGATTAACATACAACAAAACTTGATCCAAATATAAATCAAGGTTAGGTAATTCAGACCATTTTGGATATACTATATTCAAATATCTATCTCCTTATAATCTAGTTTTAATAATGATATTATATAGTCTTTCAAATTAATAGTCAAGCGATTATACAAGTACAAAAAAAAGATTTCACAATAACTACTATTATTGCGAAATCTTTTATATTATTTAGCTAATTTTATTTTTTTCTTAATTCCTCTTCTCATATATAAATAATAGAATAAAACACCTAAAGCATAAACTGCAAGACCTATTATCCAACCTATCCATAGACCTTCTATACCAATACCTTGTTTAAAAACAAAGTAATATGCTGTAGGAATACCTACTAGATAATAACCGATAAACATTACTACACATATTGGTACGACCTTTTTATATCCACGTAGTACTCCTGCTAATGCAGATGCAAATGAGTCACAAATAGCAAAACCAATTGCAAACAATATTAACTCAGCCGTTAAAGTTATTACACCACTGTCACTAGAATATAAATAAGGAATTTTTGTATCAAATAACAATACGATTAATCCTGCTATACTAGAAAGTATCATCCCCATTATTACCGTTAGTTTTGTATACTCAGTTGCCATTTTATAATCCTTAGCACCTACATGAAATGCTATTATAATTGTCGCTGTATTAGCAACACTAACTGGCAGAGTATATAAGAAACCAGAGAAGTTTAATGCAGCTTGATGAGAAGCAATAACTGTCGTATCAAAACGTGATACCATTAAAGATAATGTAGAAAAGACAACTGTTTCTAAAGCTGTAGCTATAGCTATAGGAATTCCTAACTTAAATATCTCTCCCCATTTTTCAAATCTAATTTTTTCTTTTTTAAATATTTTATACTTATTAATTTTAGGATTTGTTAGTACTATAAATAATGCAATGAAAAATAATACTGTATACGTTACTGAAACAGCAATTGCATTTCCAGCTCCACCAAGTTCAGGCATACCAAACTTCCCAAAAATGAAGCTATAAGCTAAAAACACATTTATAGGTACAGATACTACCATCATTATCATAGATAGTCTTGTTAATCCTAAACTATCTATAAACGAACGTAAAACTACATATAAGAAGATTGAAAGTACTCCAAAACTTTCGAAAAACAGATATTTTTTTGTTATTTCTGCTATGCTACTATCCATACCTAATCGATCAACTATCGGTGTAGCTAACGTATTTAATCCAACAACTAGAATTATACTTATTATTACCGCTATATATAGAAACTGTCTAACAATTGTAGGAATATCTTCTTCTTTATTTTTTCCAATCAATTGAGATACTATTGGAACTAAAGCTAATACAATAGCGTTCAATGTGTACATTATAGGGTTCCAAATATTAACTCCCATACTTACACCAGCTAAATCCGTAGGACTATAGTGCCCCGCCATAAACGTCCCAATCATTCCTGATGAATATGAAATCACTTGATAAACTAAAACTGGCAGTAATAAATTAACAAAAATTCTTGCTCTTTCAGAAAAGTTTTTTCCTTGATACATATGTCCTCTCCTTTATATATTTTTTCTTTTAACACAAAAAAAATCCAAAAGCTAATTTACTTTTAGATATCATCGATTTATACTATATGCAACCGAGACTTGAATAGA
>ERZ773006.797-NODE-797-length-12444-cov-2.20615_pt1 | contig 12444 bp, 10 predicted proteins | sample MGYA00580843_ERZ773006 | MGnify/ENA primary metagenome ERZ773006 (study PRJEB29015, sample SAMEA2738011) | human oral metagenome | biome: human oral; feature: human-associated habitat; material: dental | place: China | collected 2052 ... | reverse complement strand
TGAGAGTGATCTTTCGATTCTTAGGGTCAACGCGCGCCAAGATAATGGTGTCGGCGCGGAAATTTGAAGTGTCGTTGCCCCAATTTTCGGATCTGTCCTCGTCCTTGTCGACGCCAAGAAGCAGCATGTAGAATGGCTCGGAATCCTTTGCCTTCACCAGTGCGTTTTGAAGATTGGCGTCCAGGCCGCTGCGCAGCTTGGCGTTCGTGTCAAAAAGCCACCACAACGCCAGAGCGCTGGCGGCTATCAAAAGGGTGGCAAAGATGCCGAGAAAAATCTTGAGTTTGCGATGCCTTTTGGAACCGCGCCGTTTTTGAGCGTAGGAACTCACGCCTTCCGCGCGGCTCTTGGCGTGCTGAGCTACGCCAACGCGCGTATGACTCGCGTGTGCGGGGTTATGCGCGGGCTCGCGCGCAGGGTTATGTGTCGGGTCGTGTGCCGAAGCGCGCGCAGGGTCGGGAGAGCGGCGCGCCGTGCGATGTTCTGCTTCTGCGGTACTTCTCGCCCCCCAGTCTTCCTGTGCGTTGGTGTTGCCAATCAAAGGCTCGCGCGTAAACGGGGAATCAAACGTGCCGTGAGCCTCACGGGCTGAAGAGACGCTTGCCTGTCGCGCATTGCCAAGCGTCCGCGGAGCCGTTGTCGGCTCAGCCTCGGCGGCGTCCTTGTCGGCGCGGTCGGCGTATCTGTCAGACGCGTCCTCATCGAAGTCGCGCATGTGTTGAGACTTCTTTGAAAACCACTTGGCCACAGGGACTCCTTTGTGTGTAGTGTTCGTTTTGCCCGATGGTTGGCTTACCACTATACGCTAAACTTTCGCAAAATCCTATGTAGCGCGTTTTCTTGCGGAGAATGCTTTGCGGGGCATGTATTATGGAAAGGCACAACAAGTTGCCAGTGCAGGGATTACGCTGGCGAGAAGCCCGGCGGGATGATTCAAGTCTGTCTGCCGGAGAAGCGGAGATTTCATGAATGAGGCAAGGCCCCAGCAGTTTGTTGCCGTGCTTGATTTTGGTGCCCAGTATGGGCAATTGATTGCGCGTCGTGTGCGTGATTTGCACGTGTACTCTGAGATTGTCCCGTGTGATATTTCCGCTGATGAACTGCGTGCCATGACCCCCTCGGCGCTGATTTTGTCCGGAGGTCCCGCCTCTGTCTACGCTGAGGACGCTCCTCGCATTGACCCGGGCGTACTAATGCTTGGTGTGCCGGTCTTCGGTTTTTGCTATGGGCATCAGATTATCGCGGCTACCCTGGGTGGTACGGTCGGACACACCGAGAAGGGCGAGTATGGCCCGGCGCGCCTGTCGCTTAACGAGGTAGGTTCCCGCAGCAAGATTTTTGACCGCACGCCTGACAAGCAGACGGTGTGGATGAGTCACCGCGACGCGGTCGCACAGGTTCCCGAAGGCTTCACCGTAACCGCTTCGACGGATATATGTCCTGTGGCAGCCATGGAGGATTCTTCTCGCCGGCTGTACACGACGTTCCACCCTGAGGTCGGCCATACTGAGTTCGGCCAGCAAATGCTCTCTAACTTCCTCTTTGATATTTGCGGTCTTGAGCCCACATGGACCATGGACAACATCATTGAGCATAAAGTGGCAGAGATTCGCCAAAAGGTTGGCGACGGTCGTGTAATTTTGGCGCTCTCCGGCGGTGTTGACTCTTCCGTTGTTGCGGCTCTTGTCCACCGTGCCATTGGCGATCAGCTGACCTGTGTCTTTGTGAATCACGGGATGCTCCGTAAGGGTGAGCCGGAGATGGTTGAGCAGGTCTTCCGCACGCAGTTCAACGTGCCGCTGGTGCACGTGCACGCAGAGGAGCGCTATGCCGCGCTTTTGGCGGGCGTGACCGAACCTGAGCAGAAACGGCGACTCATTGGCACCGAGTTTTGGAAGGTATTCTTTGAGGAGGCTCAAAAGCTCGACGGTGTGCAGTTCTTGGCGCAAGGCACTATCTATCCCGACATTATTGAATCCGGCGCTCGCAAGACGGGCGGTAAGGCTTCGACCATTAAGAGCCACCACAACCTGATTCCATTCCCCGAAGGCGTTCACTTTGACTTGATTGAGCCCCTTGATCACTTCTTTAAGGACGAGGTTCGTGAGTTGGGTGTGTCCTTGGGATTGCCGGAGAACCTTGTGTACAGACAGCCATTCCCAGGTCCCGGCCTTGCCATCCGCATTATCGGCGAGGTAACGCCTAAAAAACTGGAGATCTTGCGCAACGCCGATGCCATTGTGCGAGAAGAGATCGATGCTTATAATGCGCGCCTGTTCAAAGAAACGGGCGAGCGCAACTCCGTACATAGTGTCTGGCAGTACTTTGCCGTGCTACCCGATATCCGTAGCGTTGGTGTTATGGGTGATGAGCGCACGTATGCCCGTCCGGTGATTCTGCGTGCGGTTGAGTCGAGCGACGCCATGACCGCGGACTGGGCAAAACTACCGTATGAGCTCTTGGGCCGTATTTCTTCTCGCATTGTTGGTGAGGTTGCCGGTGTGAACCGCGTAGCGTATGACATTACGCCAAAGCCGCCTGCGACCATTGAGTGGGAGTAGAGGAAAATTGGCATATAGCCCCAACTAGCCGAATCTAATCGAATCGGCTTTCATCTGGTGCCGTTCCGTGTAATCGCCCAAGCGGCATTCGCGCCTTTTCCAAGCGCCTCCGGGGCATGCCCCGGAGGCGCTTGCCGTATACCGTGGTCTGCCGAAGCCCGTCCTCCCGTTCGCTGGTTCTCTACCCTGCCTGACAACCGTCCGCAGCTCGCCGCGATGATGTCGATGCTACGGGAGGGCGATTAGGTCGTCGTGGTTAAACTCGACCGAATCTCTCGCTCCACTAAACATCTCATCGAATTGTCCGAGAAATTCGATGAGATGAGCGTCGACTTTATTTCCTTTGGTGGCTCAATCGACACGAGCGCCCCCGTGGGAAGGTTCTTCTTCAAAGTCATGGCGTTTATCGCAGAGCTTGAACGGGACACTATCGCGGAACGAACGAAGGACGAGCTGAAGGCCGCGCGGGCTCGAGGAAGAAGTGGCGGAAAGACCGCGGAAGGATGAGTCAAAGATTCAGACTGCCTTGAAGATGTACGACTCCGGAAGCTTTTCTATCGGTGAAATATGCAAGTCCACAGGCATCTCTAAAAGTACACTCTACCGATATCTCAATCATAAGGAGCCAACAAAAACTTAGCAGGATGGATAAGGCTCATTCGTGATCCGACGCACAGCCAAAGCTGTCTTGGACAAAGGAAATCGCTAGTACGCACATCAAGGTAAAATTGAAATCGATTTCAATCTGATTCTTCTTGAAGGAAGTTTTAATTGGATACCACCAACGTGAACCAATTTGACAGTGGGGAAAGCTTTGACTCGCTAGAAGATTCCAGTGAAGCGATGCGCGTTACGGGAAACAAAATCGATTTGTTAATCAAAAGAATCCGGGATGAAATTTGCGTTTCCCGTCCAGAACAATTGTTGTTTCAGATTGCAGAATTGTATTGGATTAGCGGGACGAAGCTCCAAGACGATACAATGATGCTCGGCCCAAGCAGTGATCATTTTTATCCCGTTGAATATGTACAGAGCCTTCTCTCGGTTCGGCAGCCCCACAAGCCGAGAAACGTTACCGACAGTGAGCTTAGCGATATTGGCTATCAGGTACTAAATGATTTGCAAGATCTTTCAGAACTGGTAGACAGATACGTATTCTACTGGACGTTTCAGATTTCTAGCGTCGAGGACGAAGAGCTTTCGAAATCCGCTCTTGAAGCCCAGCTCATGTACATGGTCAGAGGAAACAGATATCAATCCGTACAACGACAATATTTTGAGCCGTTGATTCAACCTCATGACTCTGAAATCAGGAAGCTCTTTGGAATTTCTGCCAAAGAGTTGATAGACGGCTTGATGAGGATTGAAAATGCACTGTCCCAAGGGAAGCTAGGGTGGATAGATGAGCTTAAGAAAGCGGAGCGGACACTTCCAAATGGGCTGGAAACCCGTCCGAACGAATTGCCAGCTGCAGAACGAGATAGACTTCATAAAGTTTTTACGGATGCCTTCACTGTTGCAAAATACAACGTCCGGAACATAACGAACTGGCCCGATCGGCTTGTTCGTGAGCTTTCGTTTTCCATAGGAGAAGGCGAATATTTCGATAAAGGCAGATACCAATATTGGCCGATCGTCGCACAGCCGATTTGGGAGCGTCCGTTCATTACCATCAACGGGGAGACCTACTGCTTCGATTACTGGTCGACGATGGACAATTTTTATCGCTGCCTTCAAAGGACGATAGAGCAAATCGACCCTGCGTACTCCAACACATGGACTTCCGTTCAGCAGAGGGCTAGCGAGGGTATGGTCGCCCGCGTTTTTTCGGAAATGCTACCGGGGTCAGCTGTTTATGTGAATAACTACTACGGCAGTAAAAAAAACCGCGACGAGAACGATGTCCTCATTAAGTATGCAGATGCCCTGATCATTGTTGAAGTCAAAGCTGGCGCTTTTACGTATGCCCCTCCAATTACCGATTTCGAATCTCATATCAATAGGTACAAGGCCCTCATCGAGAAGGCGGATTCTCAGTGCTTGAGGTTTAAGCGCTACATACATTCATGTGGCAGCGAAATATCGCTTTACGAGGGCAACAAGGTTACGAGCGCTCGAAAGGCTGTGATAGATTTAAATGAAGTGACGGACGTGTTCACCATTTCGGTCACACTGGACAACGTTAATGCGTTTGCTGCTCGTGCTGAAAAGTTAAGTTTCCTAAATATGGAGGACGGCGGGATTAGCATAGCGATTGATGACTTGCTGACTTATCAGTGTTATTTCGACTCGTCGTTGCAATTCCTTCATTTTCTGAAGCAGAGGCGTGCTGCTTCTAGAAACCCGCGTTTGGCACTATACGACGAGCTCGACCATCTGGGCATGTACATAGCTCATAATTGCTACTTCATGGAAGCGGAAGATATCGAAAAATCCAATTTTCTCGTCTTCGACGGGTACAGAAACGAGCTCGACAACTATTTCAATTTGCTAATAAACGGAAGCCCCGACGCAAAAAAGCCGGTTCAGTCGATGCCTAAGCTATTCGAGGATATCCTGCGATTCATCGAGGGGTCTGATATACGAAACAAGGTGCAGCTGTCTTCCTACCTGTTGGACTTCTCAGACGATGCTAGGGAGAAATACTCGCAAGGCGTTTTAAGTGTGCTGAATCGCCAAGATGCATCTGGAAGGCAACAGCCGATGCATTACATGGGCGGTGAAAAGTCGCTTAAACTGACCACTTTCGTGGTGCAACCATCTCTTGTTGATTTGATTAGCATAGCCGAAATGGCTAGGTACACTGCAGCGGTATTACTTGCGAATGAAGAAGATTCGAGATGGCTCATTGTCCTGTACTTCGACGAAGACAAAGCGTTCACGAGTATCGAATCCAAGCTAATTTACTCCAGGGATATTTCCGAACCCGAGAGATCCCAACTGCTAGAAAAGGGGAAGTTGTTGTCTGACTACAGAGTGAAAAAATATGTCAATGAGCATGGAAAGATCGGCAGGAACCAACCTTGCCCCTGTGGCAGCGGAAAGAAATATAAGAAATGTCACGGGAAAATGTAGCCTCAACCCCTTCAGATGTGCTTTCCCAATAAAAGGTTGAATCGCAAGGTATTGTTACTTAGAAATTGTGACGATTATTGGTACTCGTTCCCGTTCCAGCCCCAACGAGGTTTTCTTCCGGGCGGAATGTCCCAATAACGGTTGTTCATTGGACGGCATTGGTGCGATTCGTCCGCTATCGGCCTTCGTTAAATAGAGCCATGTGTTCCTAGGGTGCAGTCCTTTATACTCCGCTATCAATTCGATATCGCCTAAGCAATACCGAATGATGAAAGCTTGTTCACGTGGAGCTGGACCGAGTACCTCTCCTCACCATTGACAAAATCATCAGGACGCCAAGAAGGCGTAACTCGATGAAAGGTGAATTCATGGAAACTGAAGTCAATGGCGCGCTCGGCCCGTTCGATCTCGATGAGTTAGAGCTCAGGTTCGGCCAGCTATGCGGTACCATCACTGTCGCGGCGGGATACGCGGAGGAAGAGTCTCCCGACATAGATGCACTCTCTAGGGCCCTATGGCTGCTCGATAGAGACGCGACGTACCTTCGCGAAGACTATCGCGCGATGGCGGGTCTGGTCGATTAAAGGCGGACGAGAAGGGCGCGATCCCATGAATTGCGCCCTTCGCTTAGTAAGCCTGTTACCGAGGGCTAGAGGAGCTGTTCTTCCACCATGGATGCCTCACCGCTGGCCTTGCAGCAAGCGAAAGCGAACAGCGCGAGAAGTCCGCCGATCAGTCCGACAGAGAAGGCAATCACTGCTCGTCGCCTCCATCGCCGGTGGCCTCTTTGTCTTCCTTAAAACCGTTCCTACGGCGCTTCGCAAAAGCGATTGGGCCGGCACTTCAGGCTGCCGCCCCAAGTGCGTAGACGATTGCGACCCAGGGAAGCTCGTCGCCGGTCTTGGGCATGTCCTTCGGGGATTCGCCCGCAGGAGGCTTCTCCGTGTCGGGCGGGGTCAGCTTCACGGTCTGCCCCTCGTCGTTGATGTCTGTGTGGGTGGCACCTCCACCTCGTCCTTCTCCAGCGTCTCGAAGGCGACAGCCTCATGACCGCCGAGATCGGCGCCGTTAAAGGTGAACGTGATTGTCTGCGTGCCGTCGGCCTTGTCCGGGGGAACGTGACCGCGGGAGCCACGTCCTTGCCGTCGCTCTGGGTCGTCTTGCCGGTCTCCTTGTCCATGAGCGTGCCCGTCATGGTGCACTCCTTGCCGGGCGTGAGCCCTTTGTAGGCAACCTTGTAGTTGATGGTCACGGAGTCGTCGGCAACCGTCTCGTGGTCGCCGTCGTCGGCGTCAGTTGCGGTTGTGCCGATTTCGGGAACGGGAGGCGTGATCTTGACGGTCTGTCCCTCTTTGTCGATGTCAGTGCGGACCGTCACCTCATCGCCGTCGCGGGTCAGCTTCTCGAAGGCGACAGTATCGTGGCCCGCCAAGGCGCTGGCATCGAACTCGAAGGTCACGGTGGCGACGCCTGCTTCGTCGGTGGCGGTGAAGGCGGCCGCGGGTGATCGGATTCCGCTCGGGGACCGCCCGTCCATCCTGTGGGAGCCCGGCCCCGACGGCTGCCGGCGGCGAATGCCGTTTCGGGCGCCTTTGCAACCCTGCTATCGACGGCATCGCCGTAGTAGGGGGCTCCACCGCCTCCGCTCTCCTCGGGATAGGCGACCTCGAGCTCTCGCCCTACCGGCTCTACGCCCCCAGGAGGGTGAACGCGAGGAACCCCTCCGCGAGCTTCGCCAGGCGCGCGGTCGCGCGCGACGAGGTGACGTTCGAGCAGGGGCTCCCCGTGACGCGCCCCGAGCGCACCGTCTTCGACCTCGTCGTCGACGACGAGGACCTCTCGCTCGTCGCGGACGTCCTGGGCGACGCCTCGCTGAAGTACCCCGGCTTCGACTACGGGAAGCTCCGGGGGCTGCTCGAGGGCCGCTACGGCGGGAAGCGGGGGCGCGGCATCTTCAATGGCCTCATGGAGGACTCGAGGATTCTCGGAGACTGAGGAATGAAGCGAGATATGGAACATCGCGCACATGAATCGATTGGCAACCTTCCCACATTCAAGAAGCTGCGACGAGCTATCTTTATCCATGGGGAAGCATGCCGTCGCTTGCTTCGAGACCTTACGGCATGGTTTGCTGCCGATAGACCATGGATATGCCAACTACTAGTTGGGGCTTCATGGTAATATTTGCAGCATGAAGTTCTCAGACTACATAGACAGCCATCACGTGTTCACCACGTCCTCGCTCCTCGAGGCGATGGATTCTGCGGACGCGGCCGAGGAGCAGCTGCGCCGCGCCGTGAGGTCCGGGACGGTGGAGCGCGTGCGCCGCGGGCTCCTCGTCTCCAACCACGGGCGGTTCGAAGACGCCCCCGTCGAGCAGACGGAGGTCGTCGCAGTGCTCGACGCCGGCGCGGTCGTCTCATACCACTCGGCCCTCGAGTCGCACGGCGTTGCGCACAACGCGAGCTTCGCATGCCGCTTCCGCTCGGACTCCGTGTGGTCCGGGTTCGACTTTCGGGGCGTCGCCTACCGCCCCTGCGGGCCGGTGGGAAACGCGAGGTCGAAGACCATGAGGTCGCCCGCGGGCACGTACCTTGCCACGACGAGGGAGCAGACGGTCGTCGACTGCCTGGGCAAGCCGGCCCTGGCAGGAGGGGTCGAGGAGGCGGTGCGGAGCCTGACCGCCTTCGTGTACCTCGACGTGGAGGAGCTGGTCGGGCTCGCCATCGATGCGGGGCCTTCGATGGCCTCTCGCGTCGGGTGGCTGCTGTCCGCGAAGAAGGCTGAATGGCATGTGAGCGAGGAGAGCCTGTCGCTGCTCGAAGGCCGGCTCGGGCCCGGCCCCTACCGTCTGGGGCCCGCGAGCGCGGAATCGGCGGGCTGGGTCGCCAGTTGGCGGCTCGTCCTGCCCGAAGACGAGGAAGAGGCGATGTCGTGGATAACGCGCTCGTGAGGGAGTTCCCGCCCCGCACGCTAGACAAGGTCGAGAGGCTTCTCGACCTGCTCGCGGAGCTCGACGAGCACCCCATGCTCAGGGGCAAGTGGGCGCTGCACGGCGGGACCGCGATCAACCTGTTCATGCTCGAAGTTCCGAGGCTGTCGGTGGACATCGACCTCTCGTACGTCGGCGCGCTCGATAGGGACGCGATGCTTGCCGAGAGGCCGGCCATCGAGAGGTCCATCGGCGAGGTGGCGCGCTCCCAAGGATATGCCGTCTCCGGGGCTCCAGGCGGCCATGCTGGCAGGACCTTCATCCTCAACTACAGGTCGCAGTGGGGACCTGACCACGTGAAGATCGACTGCATCTATTTGAACCGCTCCCCGCTGATGGCCATCGAACGCAGGGCTTCGACCCTCATGCCAGAGCTCTGTGCCCCTCTCTTCGCCGATGCCGAGCTCGCCGGAGGCAAGGCCAAGGCGTTCTTCGACCGCGTGAAGGTGCGCGACCTATACGACATCGCGAACTTGAAGCGCGTGCTCGACGCCAGAGGCGTTGAAGAGCGCAGCATTGCCCATAAGGCCATCCTCTTCTACGCGTCGCTCTCGGCGACGTTCCCGTACGGGTTCGAGAGCCGTCCCGAGCGATTTATCGACAGGGGACGCGAGCTCGAGGAGCAGCTCCTGCCCATGCTCCGGAGGGATGAAGAGGCTCCCGTTCTCGAACAGCTTGTCGGCACTGCGCGCGAGTTCGTTTCCGCCTACGTTCTGCCGCAGACGGACGCCGAGGAAGAATATCTCGGGCGATTCTCGCGAGGGGCGTTCGAGCCTGCCCTGCTGTTCGAGAACGAGACGACTGCGCATGCGGCCATTGCCAGTCCGGAAGCCCAGTGGAAGCTGCAGAACATTAGAAAGATGCTCGGGGCCGAGTAGTAAGGCGTCCGACGGCTTGTAGTCGCTCAGCGAACTCGCCGGTGCATTTCCCAGCTCAAACCTGTCACTCTCCACTCGGGAATCGTCACTCTTGGGTCGGCGGGCACCCCGCCCCGTCCCCGCCGCATCAGCCCATGTAGTCAGTTTCGTGCAACCGTAATGCGTTTCCGCAGGTCAAGGTTGTCATTCTTCGGTCGGAGGGAAATACTCTTCTGAAGTGACTACACGGATTGGGGGTTTGTGTCCACTGAGTGGGAATAGATTTACTCCTTTTCCCATTCATGTACGCTCCTCATCTCATTATTTCCGAGTTAAGGGTGGCAAATTTTCAATATTTTCGAAAGTGCTACCCTTAAACAGCCGATTATAAAGAGATATTTTGCTAATCACCTCGTAAAGGTGATGACTCCAGAATATCCCAAACTGCATTGAGGGTTTCCTGGAACGAAATACCGATTGCGTAGGAATGCTTAGAAACGTACGCCTCCTACTGGCGCTCAAGGCCATCGTCTTCCCGCATCGCGTTGACGGCTTCCTTTCGGTGTTCTACCGCTTTCCAACTGTTGCGCTTCTCGCACGTTGCTGCAAGTGCCTTCCCGAAAATGCGGCGATCAACAGTGTCGCCCTTTACGCGCCAGAGCTCGTAGACGTCGTAGAAGTCGCGAATACGCGTGGTGGCTACGTTTCTGACAAGGATGGTTTCGAGTTTTTCGGCCAAAACGGTTTCCAGAGGGTAGGCCATGATTCTTGCTGACCCCTCGTCGAATACGAATGGGTACTTGTAGGCGATGGCGTCGGGGATTATCCTGTCGCCTGTGGTTACGTCAACTGTAAGCGGAACCGACAGCGTGCCGTAGCGGGCGCGCAGGAATACTCGAATGCCCGGGTATTCGTCTGTCTCGCGGATGTCCTCCGTGTGGAGCAGCTCGAAGGAGAGATCATCGTCGACGCCGATTGCGCAGATTGCGCTGAATACCTCAGCCGCTTTCTCATGCGTCAGAGTGAAGCCCCTAACCGTAGTGTCCAAGTCCTTCGTGGTACGCCTGTCGACGCCTATGAGCGAGCCAATGAGCATGCCTCCCTTCACGATTACGCACTCGCGCCAAGGTGACCTCGAGATGCGGTCGATCAGCCTCTCGAGCATGTAGTTCTGGAGCATCAGCTGGGGCGATACACCTGCAGCTTTCGCCTTGTTGTTGATGCGTACCTTGAGCTGCATGGAGTTTCTGGTTTTCATAGCAGCACCTCCATGTACTTTCTTACCTTCGTAACGACGCAGAGCTTCTTCGCGTATGACTGCAGTTTCGGCAGGTCACGTTTGTTCGATGAAAGGTATGAGCGGAACGCTGGCGACAGCAGCTGCAGGTCGGGTGAGGACGTGCCACGTAGCATGTCACACAGGGTTCGCTCGGAGTTGTAGACACGTACGGTGTTGCCGTATGGCGTTGCCAGCTCGGTGATCCCAAGGTCGTGCAGGTCGTTGGGGGACGATTTTGTGGTTATTCCTGACTTCTTGGCGGAGGATGGGTTATAGCCCCTCGGGAAGCTCATTGTGAGCGACTCGGGTGCCGAATCGGAGAGTCCTAGCAGATAGAGTGCTGTGTCGTGCGAGAAGACGCCACGCGCGAACCGGTGTTGCGCTGTTACGTACTCGTCCTCCCAAGTCTCGGGCGTGCAGTACAGGCCGCGCTCGACTTTAACGAGCTTGCCATGCTCCACCGCTGCAGAAAGCTCGCGGTTCTGGACGCCACAGGCCTCGGCTGCCGAAGCGGTTATGAAACCTCCGCTGGTTGCTGCTATCTCTATAATTGCTTCCGTAACGCTCTCCTTTGCGGTTTTATGCTACAAATTGTTTCATATTGTAGCATGATTCATCATAAAGGCGTTCACCGCTGCATGCTATTGAAGTCCAATGAGAAGAATCTCGCCCATCTGAGACGTTCCGTCTCGGCGCTTGACGAGGGACATGGCGTTCCGCACAATTGGTCGAGGATAAATAAATACTTCAATAAGAATGGAGCCGACCATATCCGCAACCCTACAGGAACATAGCTTCCATACCGATAGCGGTACTGTCGTCTACTGGGTAGACTCCTCCGCTGGCGCAGATGCGCCGTGGCTTATATTCCTTCCCGGTCTCACCGCCGACCACACGCTGTTCGACGCGCAGGTGAACCACTTTTCAGGTGAGGCTAACTGCCTCGTGTGGGACGCTCCTGCGCACGGGAAATCGCGTCCTTATCCACTCGACTTCTCCATGGACGATTATGCCCGCATCCTGCACGATATCCTGGAAGCGGAAGGCATCAAAAGGTCCGTGCTCGTGGGACAGTCGCTCGGCGGCTATGTCTCTCAGGTGTTCATCGACCTCCACCCAGGAGAAGCCTGCGGCTTCATCTCCATCGATTCAGCGCCGCTCAAGAGGAAGTACTATCCAACGTGGGAAGTTAAAGCTCTGCGCCATACCAAGGGCATGTACCTTTCTATTCCATGGGTATTGCTGAAGCTGTGGGGAGCCTGGGGTGCAGCAGCGACCGCCCAGGGGAGGGCCAACATGCGTTCCTTCATGGAGAGCTATACCAAGCGTGAATATGTAGAGCTCGCCGCATACGGCTACAAGATACTTGCCGACGCCATCGAGTCTGAGCACGCCTACGATATTAGCTGCCCGGCACTTCTGCTCTGCGGCGAGAAGGACCACGCTGGCGATGTAAAAGTATTCAACCGTAAGTGGACCGCCGGCGAGGGCATCCCTCTTGTATGGGTGCCGGGCGCGGGGCATAACTCGAATGTCGACAATCCCGATTTTGTGAACGTGCAGATTGCAAAGTTCCTCGCGAGGATAAGACACTAAGTGGTTGGAGCTGTCCACCGCATACGCGGAATCGATACGATGATCGACGTCTATTGAACTGCATCTTCCCTCGCTTAGATCAGT
>ERZ773006.796-NODE-796-length-12449-cov-5.05325_pt1 | contig 12449 bp, 6 predicted proteins | sample MGYA00580843_ERZ773006 | MGnify/ENA primary metagenome ERZ773006 (study PRJEB29015, sample SAMEA2738011) | human oral metagenome | biome: human oral; feature: human-associated habitat; material: dental | place: China | collected 2052 ... | reverse complement strand
GGGCGGCCCAGGTTTCACTACTGGCCTGTGCGCAAGTTGTTAGCGGTTTGTTTGTGCGGCTGTTGTTCAGGCTGCTTGGTGTATAGGTTCTAGTGGTGGTTGCAGTGGTCCTCCTGGGTCACTGGGGCCGCCCAACGCGCCGGTCCGGGCGCGGGCGGGTGTTGAATCCTGTCCGGCCATGGCGGCGCATCGATGCTGCAACCGCACGCACACCCGCATCCACGCCGCCGCGCGTGAGGGCGCGCCGGATGCGAGGATCGCTATAGGCGTCGCCCGGTGCCTCGTGCTCCCAGGCCACCGCCTCATCCGGCCGCCGCCGCGCGAGCGCGCGCTGGCCCCTCCGGGCTGCTCGGTGCTTCCGCACGTCATAGCCTGCGCGCGCCCCTAAAATCTTGGCCATCAAGGCGATTGAGTGCGTAGGTAGCCTTCTGCGTGTCCGTCAGTTCAAAGCGCTGGTGTTGTGGTGCCCAGGCGTGAAGAAGGTGTTGGCTTTTCCCAAGACTTCGTTCTCTATCCCTAGCTCGCGCACCTGCCAATGCGACGCAGTGGTCTCGGCTTCCATCTTGCGTGGATCTGGGCGGGCCTCACTGGCGGCTTGGCGTCTGTCGGGCTCGAGCGCAACCCACCGCCACCACCGATTCACCCGGCCCTCAATCCCGGGCCACAGACGAAATCGAGGACCCCGCATCCAACACCAGACCAGCAACATCACGACGATACTCCGGCATAAAACGACGACGAGCTCCCACAACAGGCACCTCACTCTTCGCAGGCGCACATACCCGCATCACGAAGAGTCAACAACACCAGCCTACGCCCACAACATATGGCGCTAGGCGCATTCCGATCGAGGAGGCCGTCGAACAAGCCTGGGGCGACGAATACGAGTCATAATGCGCCTTATGGCGCTAGGTGCTTTCTGATGCGCCCCGGCCAGGAGATCACCGAGGCGGACCTCGCATGTCTTAATGCACCTTATGGCGCTAGGTGCTTTCTGACCTGATCGTCACGGCCGCCGTATGGGTGTCCGGGTCCTAGTCTTAATGCACCTTATGGCGCTAGGTGCTTTCTGACTACGACATGTGGGACCCCCACAAACACATCACCCCCTGGGTCTTAATGCACCTTATGGCGCTAGGTGCTTTCTGACTGCAAGAAACGTCGGACTCGGTTCACAACGCCGCGTTGACGTCTTAATGCACCTTATGGCGCTAGGTACTTTCTGACCGTGAGAAGGGTTTGACGTCGCAGACGGTGTTTCCGTGGCGTCTTAATGCACCTTATGGCGCGAGGCGCTTTCTGACTCACCGCCATGATCGGATACCCCACCACAGGCCGCGCAGGTTTTAATGCACCTTATGGTGCTAGGTGCTTTCTGACAAGCCGAGCTGATGGTCTCCAAGGCGCGCAGCTTGTGGTTGTCTTAATGCACCTTATGGCGCTAGGTACTGTCTGACCGCCAAGACATCCACCGGACGTACCGCCCAGCTCCAGTCATAATGCGCCTTATGGCGCTAGGCGCTTTCTGGCAATCATGACTACCCACACGTTTGTCGGTAATCTCACCGCGTCTTAATGCACCTTATGACGCTAGGTGCTTTCTGACCGCACCAACCCCGGCAAGCTCGTGGTCTCCGCGCTGTCTTAATGCACCTTATGGTGCTAGGTGCTTTCTGACCGAGAATCGTAAGGAAGACATCGCTCGTGCTGAGGCGTCTTAATGCACCTTATGGCGCTAGGTGCTTTCTGACGAGAAGCTGGCGGCTTCTCGGGAGAAGGAGAACAGGTCTTAATGCACCTTATGGCGCTAGGTGCTTTCTGACCTACGGGCTGCTGCATGATGTCGGGTATGTGTTTGAGTCTTAATGCACCTTATGGCGCTAGGTGCTTTCTGACGGCGGGCGGCAAGGTCGACCTGACCGAGTACGCCAAGAAGTCTTAATGCACCTTATGGCGCTAGGTGCTTTCTGACGCCGCATCGGCATTTAAGACGAACCCGATCGTTGCATTCCGTCTTAATGCACCTTATGGCGCTAGGTGCTTTCTGACTTTAAAACTACGTTTAATTCGATAGTTCCATGAACTGGTCTTAATGCACCTTATGGCGCTAGGTGCTTTCTGACGAGACCGGGGTGCCCTACGGCATGGGGTGGGAGTACGTCTTAATGCACCTTATGGCGCTAGGTGCTTTCTGACGAGCCGCGCGATGACGTGGTGATCCAGATTGACTGTCTTAATGCACCTTATGGCGCTAGGTGCTTTCTGACAAGGAAGACCATGACAACTAAGTATCTGTCGATCAGTGGTCTTAATGCACCTTATGGCGCTAGGTGCTTTCTGACACGTGACCGTGTATGTCGACCAGTACGCCGACAGGCCAGTCTTAATGCACCTTATGGCGCTAGGTGCTTTCTGACCTGGCTACACGCCTGGGCGCGACATCTATCATTTCTTCGTCTTAATGCACCTTATGGCGCTAGGTGCTTTCTGACAAATCAAACGCTTTCGAGGGAAGTCTGCCTTGCGCAGTCTTAATGCACCTTATGGCGCTAGGTGCTTTCTGACCGAGGACTACGTCCAGACTAAGCAGGTACAGACTGCGTCTTAATGCACCTTATGGCGCTAGGTGCTTTCTGACGCGGCGGACGATGCTGTCGGCTGCTCGGACGCCGTGTCTTAATGCACCTTATGGCGCTAGGTGCTTTCTGACGCAGTATGTCGCCGCCCTGCAGGGCGCGGGCGTCCGGAGTCTTAATGCACCTTATGGCGCTAGGTGCTTTCTGACCAAGACCTCTGACGGTCAGGCTGTATTCAACCTTATTCGTGTCTTAATGCACCTTATGGCGCTAGGTGCTTTCTGACTTTACGCGTATGTGAAGGCTGGGGAGCAGTTGTGGATGTCTTAATGCACCTTATGGCGCTAGGTGCTTTCTGACGGCAATCACCGCCGCACGCAAGCTCGCCGACTTTAACGGGTCTTAATGCACCTTATGGCGCTAGGTGCTTTCTGACGCGGTGTCAGAGGCGATTGCTGATCCTACGTTTCGTCGTCTTAATGCACCTTATGGCGCTAGGTGCTTTCTGACATTGCGCAGATGGCACTCACCGATACGCCTGACCGACTTAAGTCTTAATGCACCTTATGGCGCTAGGTGCTTTCTGACATAGGGCGCAGGCATACTACGACAACTTGGACGCGTCTTAATGCACCTTATGGCGCTAGGTGCTTTCTGACCACGAGCTTTGTTTCAAGTACAACCGAGATGCAGCGTCTTAATGCACCTTATGGCGCTAGGTGCTTTCTGACACACTAAGCCAGCTCTCTATCGTGTAGACGTTATGCCGTCTTAATGCACCTTATGGCGCTAGGTGCTTTCTGATCTCGTCGATTCAAAATGGGAGCCAAATTCAAACTGAGTCTTAATGCACCTTATGGCGCTAGGTGCTTTCTGACAAGCCAAAGCGCTAGGTAGCGCTTTTGATCTTAGGTAGGTCTTAATGCACCTTATGGCGCTAGGTGCTTTCTGACTCATGGCAATGACGCGCTCGTGGATTACCGTCGCGGATGAGTCTTAATGCACCTTATGGCGCTAGGTGCTTTCTGACCGCCCGTTGCACGCCGTCAGGCACCCAAGGTCGGTCGTCTTAATGCACCTTATGGCGCTAGGTGCTTTCTGACTTACACTTCAGAAACGTTGAACCATTTTGTGTTCAAGTCTTAATGCACCTTATGGCGCTAGGTGCTTTCTGACCCTCCAAGGTCCTCAAGCGTGACACGCTCGGCAGTCACGCGTCTTAATGCACCTTATGGCGCTAGGTGCTTTCTGACACTCGGCTTCTTCTCACTCGAAGGACTCACAGAGAAGCGTCTTAATGCACCTTATGGCGCTAGGTGCTTTCTGACTGTCTCTAAACTTGGCATAGCTCAACTATAGCCTCGCAACGTCTTAATGCACCTTATGGCGCTAGGTGCTTTCTGACCCCAAAATCTGTATCTATGGGAGATCAAGCAACTTAGGTCTTAATGCACCTTATGGCGCTAGGTGCTTTCTGACTGAAAGGAATTACGACAGCCATGGACATGGCAGTATTTTTCCGAAGTCTTAATGCACCTTATGGCGCTAGGTGCTTTCTGACGCGATTCGCAGGCCGTTGAGGAGCGATTCGCGGTCCGTCTTAATGCACCTTATGGCGCTAGGTGCTTTCTGACTGCCCGGCGTGTCGCACCCCCTGTGACCAGCAGAAACGCCACCCCGGATCGCCAGGGGCCGAGAAAGCACCCGCCCGACCCGCAAGCACACGGCCAGAATAGCAGGGTTTTCGTTGCAAATCCTCACATCGCCACGGACGCGCCAAGAAGCCGAACCCGCCCCGGAAAAGCCGATCAACATCGGCGTGTCGCGACTCGAACGACCCAAATGCTTGTACGGTAACCCTAAAGTTGATGCTCCGGAAGGTATGACAATGACGCAACCTGCCACGGCCTCGTTCATGAGGGACGCAAGCACCCCCGACGCGCTCACCCGCGCACGCCGACGCCTTCTCACCAACAGCCCGGGAGACGCCGACCAGCACGCTCTCACCGACGAAGAACTCCGCGAACTAGCCGATCCCGATTGGACCCCGCCCAACATCGACCGCCTTGACGCCCAATCCATTGAGCGCGCGGCCCCGCCCCTCCGGGCACTCCTCGCCGAGGCCGTCACCGATGCGCTTAGTCGCCTCCTCGCCCTCGAACGCCCGCACGGCAGCTACGACGACACACCCGACGGGCACAAGGCCTTCAATCGCCAAGTCACCGCCGACTACGACCACGGCAACCACCACCTCGCCCGCGCCACCATCCGCCACCCACGCCCCGAGCAGGCGACGCGTGCGGGACTGGAATGCCTCGGACTTCCCGCAGATGCCCTCTCGATCATCGGCGAGCTCGCCGACGCCTCGAACCCCGCCGATCCCATCACCCGCACGCTCACCGACGCGGCGCTCCTTGACCTCGACAGGCACGCCGTCGGCCGAGGCATCCTCTACTCGCGCGTCGCATCCACCCTCATCCTCGCCGCCCCCAGCGAAGGGTGCCTGGGCGAGGCCATCGATGCCGTGGTGGGCGCGGCCGTCGCCCTCGGGGTGCGGATCTGCGACCCCGCGACCCAGCACGTTGACGCCGACGCGACCCTCGCCAGCATCGGCATCGACCACGTTCCCCCGCCCGAGAAGACCCAGCCCTCGGACCTGGCCGACCGCATCGTCTACGTCGGACGCGACGGGGCGCGCATCCACGTCAAGGCCGGGAGGCTCCTCGTCGACGGACCCGCAGGTATCCCCGCCACGAGCCTGCCGAAAAACAACGTCAGTAGAATCGTCCTGTCCGGAAACGTCGGCCTCTCCGCGGGCGCGCGCTCCTGGGCCATGCGCAGCGGCATCGACGTCGTCTGCCTGTCACGCCGCGGCTCCTACCAGGGCGCCCTGGTAGGAGCGGGGAGGGGAACGCACGCGTCCCGGCTTCTCGCCCAGAGCGACCTCACGCGCGACGAGGAGCGGCGCGTTGGCCTGGCGGCCGCCCTCATCGGCTCGAAGATCCGCGGACAAATCCACGTGCTCACCCGCATCGCCAGGCGCGACCCGGGCCTCCACCTCGCCGACACGACCGCCCACATGCACCACTGGCGGCGCAGCCTCGCAGGCGCACGCACCATCAACGACATCATGGGCATCGAAGGAGCCTGCTCCACCGCCTACTTCGACGCCCTCGCCGCGTGCGTCCCCGCCGACATCCCCTTCGACGGGCGCAGCCGACGCCCGCCGCGCGACCTGCCCAACGCTGCGCTGTCATACGGGTACGCGATCCTCCTGTCCGAATGCGTCGGAGCGCTCCACGCCGCCGGACTCGAACCCTGCCTCGGCATCGCCCACGCGCCCACCGACAAACGCCCGAGCCTCGCCCTGGACCTCATGGAGGAGTTCCGCCCCCTCCTCGTCGACCAAACCGTCCTGGCACTCCTGCGCACGCGGAAGCTCCGCCCCGAGCACGGCGCCATCGAACCCGAGAGCGGAGGAGTGTGGCTGGGCGCGGAAGGAAAGAAGATCCTCGTCGACGCGTACGAGGCCGCCTCCCAGCGCAGCGTCACCGGAGCCCTCCCCGGGTACTCGGGGTCGTGGCGCAGACACATCACGCACGAGGCGCAACTCCTGGCCCGCGCCATCACCGAGCCCGACTACCAGTGGAGAGGAATCGCGTGGCGATGATCTACGTCATCGCCTACGATATCGCCAACAACCGGCGACGGCTCAAAGTCGCCAAGATCCTGGAATCCTGGGGCTACCGCATCCAAGAATCCGTGTTCCAGCTGCGCCTCGACGCCGACTCACTGGCCCGCGTGCGACACCTGCTCTCCGCCACCATCACAGACGCCGAAGACGTCATCCACATCTACCCCATCTGCGCCTCCTGCGCCGACCGCGCCGACATACTCGGCGCGGCCGTAGCGCTCGACGACGTGGGGTTGTGCCGCGGGGTGTGGTGAGGGGCTAGGGTCGCTGGGGTAGTCGGACCGTATAGCCCGTACAGGTGCATTCACTTGAGCGTATGCTACGGTTTTCTGCCTACTGACATAGGTTTCTCCCAGTGGTCGTCAGCCAAAGAAGTGGGGGCTACAGCGTGTCCGTTCTTAGGAAGGCCGGTCTTAGGGTTAGTTTGATTATTCCATTGGTTTTCGTCGAGCCGCATATATCGAACGGGATGCTCTGTTGAATAACCGACACAGGAGCGTAAAAACGCCTTCGTCGAGGAAGTGTGAGATAGCTCTTCGTAAAAACCATGTGCTTGCTTGATGAAGGACTCATAGTTCCAGCACCAGTCGGGTTCTGTCAAATAACCGCTCGGTGCACCGAGACAGCCACAAAGGGATTTGTAATCGCTAATGAGTCCTACGGGGCCATCATCCTCTGCGCTGGTTCGATATACGGATTGGGGGCGACAATCAACTTTTACGATGCCGAGGCCAAGAGGTTTTCCCATTCCCATACGTAAATAGCCGGTGGGATGATCGTCTGAAGGAAGTGCATACTTACCAAGTAGGTCAGAGCTGAGGATTAACAATAAAATTTGGAGTTCAGTATCTGATAGGCCTTCGAATTGCAATGTGCAGCTGAAGCTCTGTCCTTTAGGTATCCAGGAAACAGCCTGAGAGTGTGCTTCGTGGTTCTTCTCCTGGATCTCGTCATTCAAACTGCTTTCGTTTTTGAAGGTTGAGAATTTTGCCCGGCTTGTGATTCCATCCCCGCTGCCAAAGTCTGTTTGTGAAAAAGGATAGACCGCTGCACCGAGATAGTCGCCCGGTGAGAAGTATTTCGACCGCGCGCGCCCTGCGATAGGGTGACCTTCGCTCGTAGTGAGAAAACGGCGTGCTGAACTTTCTTTCGGTGAAAGCAAGGGATGGAGATGTGGTTTCTTGATCTCCTCTACTTTGACACTGCTTGTGTCTATGTGACTAATCGTGATCCGCCCTCTTAGTGCTGTGTGTGCTGGCCTCTCTATGCCGCTATCTTGTGGCACGAAGCCGAATAGTCTGTCTCCTGGCGAAGCGGTGTGAAGCCTTGATGAGGGTAAAATTTGCTGTTTTGCTGCTAGGGATCGGGGGCTCATCTGGTAGCTGCGGCGCCCGACTTGTGTTGGTACAAGTTCGCTAACTTTTCCGTTCGTGTCTATGCGTGCGTACGCAAGGAGGCCGTCGGTATTGATTGTTGACTCGGGGGTACTGTTGTCCTGAAGATTAATCTCAAAGCGACCATATGAATCCTGATTCTTTGCGGCAGGCTGCTTCGGATCATATGAGTATGACTTGATAATCCGTGCGTAATCTCCTACAAGGCAATCATCGATTGTAATCTGCGTGTCGTTCTCTCCGTCTGCAAAGAAAATGAATTCCGACTTCTTGCCGGTGTTTGCAACTGTTCCGTTTCTGAGTTGTGTATCGGTTTGCGTTGCATAGAACCAACCTGTGTGTTCTGTTTCGTCGATGGGTTCTTCGTGGATCCAGGTAGGTGTCCTCAAATGTATATATGATGAATTGTTGGTTTTCTTTACCTGTGTGACGTAGTATGCGTCGCCAATTTGCTTTGCCTTAAAGTAGATGAGTGTTCCATGTTGTAGGATCTCCCAGGCCTCTGAGTTCTTGAGGAGTGCTCTCTTCTTCTTTGTTCCTTGGATATCTTCATGGGTTATAACATGAGCGTACTTACTTCCATTGTGGCCGTGTAGGAGAGTGGCTTTTTTGTCGCCACGTGAAAATTGGTCACTTAGGCGAATTGGGACAAGATTAGCTGCTGTCGCCGGGTCGGCTCGGTATGTTAGCGGGGAGCTGTATGATCCGAAGATGCGAAAACGTGATGCGGTTATTTTCTCGTAGGCGTTTGCTATCATCCCTTTAATCATTGTGGAGGAGATAAAAGGTGCATTTGTCACAGGATCCCTTTGGATGCCAATGGTTGATGGTCCGCTGGATTGTTTTGTTTGTTCACCAAAGATCAGAGCTGTTGCTGTCTGTATCGTGACCTGAAGTTCCCCTGAGAATGTATCGGCGGCAAGATGGTCCAATGACATTGGTGTTCTATCTGCCAGGAAGTTACTTAGTTCGTTGTTGTCATTGGTTCTTGCGATGGCGGCGTTTTTGCTTGTTGGAGCCGAAGGTCTGATGACGGGAATTGAGTTGACGGATGAATGAAATTTGAATTTAGTTTCAGTCATGGCTAGTTCCACTCTCCTGTGAATAGCTGGTCGACCACGACCATGTTTCCGTACTTATCGTCTGCTTGGATGAACTCGACTGTCGTCATCTGCTTGGTGGTGGCGTTATCTTTGCTCTTGCCTGTCTGAGCGGAGGTGGCCTCCGAGGTAGAATCTGCATCACTGCCCTCTGCAGACTGGTGCTGCAGATAGCTCACCTTGTGGAACCATCCACTGACTGGTTTTGGCTCTGGGCCTTCGGACGCTGCCTCGGGCGTATCCCTGGTGAGTGTCAGCTCAACGGCACCCACGCCGTTTACCCAACGGAACTCGTGAGCAAGTGTCGAGTCTGCGTTGTCACTGTCAATGACCTGCCAGAAACGTATCTCATAAGTGCGTGAGTCATCGAAGCTTGCGGATTTTACATCCGGTATTCGGCGTGTACCGTTGGTTGCCCACACAATGCCGACGAACTCGTGGGCAGTAAATTTCGCATCGATATGCGCAGCGAGCGCAGTAGCGTTATCGATTATGTGATTGGTGGTCGTTAGGTGGCAGGGGAGTAGCTTTGCTGCGCGACCGCGGTTATCGATATTTGTCTCATTCATTGCTGTCGCTCTCATTAGGAGTGGATGCCTCGTGTGTTGGCTCTTCAAGCTTTTGCAAACGTTCAGCCCAATCCTCGTATGAGGGTTGTTCCTCTGTCTTGTTTCTCAGATATGCCAGAAGTGCTGTTGCCCCTCCGCGCGCATCGTCTTCACTGCTATCGTTGCGTTTCCACAAAATCGCTTCTGCTGGAGTATTTACGACCTGACCATCAGCGCCAGACACGCTGAGGCTCGTTACCTCAACTTGGCCGAGACCTCGGGTTGTTTTACCTCCGAGCGGAAGTGTGCCCGCGCTGAGTTCCGCTAGGGCAATACATAGGAGACACCAGGACGCTCGGGCGAAGGGTAAACACTCGTCGAGTGATAGGCCCCCGATACCCGACTCAGTCTTCACGTTCTGAAGAAGGCGTGCGGTGTCAACCTCGATCGCGATGTCATTCCACGTGGCGTGCGGGTAGATCACCTCGTTGAACAGCAGCCCCTCGACTGCTCCGCCTGTCCACCGGTCGATTGCATTATGAGTGACCGTGACGGAAGGTCCAGTGTCCTTTGTCGTGCAGTCTTGGACTCGAACTGCCCCACGATATTCGGTGGTACCGAACATGTAACGTACGAGCCGTGGTTCTTTGGCCAGTTGCTCGTGAATATCGATAGGTACTTGGTTGCCATCGCTATCCGTCTGAGTGAAGCTCTCGCCCTGTGATGGGGGGTTATCGGCATACAGCACGGTTCGAGCGATCCGCGAACACCTGGAGCGCAGCGCCCCGCGAATTGAGGTGCCGGGGAGCAGCAGGGGAGCCGTGCTGTTCTCCCCGTTTTTGTCAGCAGTCTTAACTCTGAGGGGATATTGGGTGTTTCCGTCGTCTGCCTGGGGGTCATGCACGAATACGCCCGTCGGTGAATTCCACCCGATCCGCACAGTCGTCGGGCGGAAGTGAGAGGGAAGAGAACTTCCCTGATTGTTACGGGGCCCTAGTTCCGCCCACTCTCGAATCAGGTTGATGACTCTTTGCTCAGCCGAGGTTGCGTCTTCACCATCTTCCGTAAAAGCGGCGAGGATACTCGTCAGAATGTTTCGTGCAAAGTTTGCTCGAGCCTCGCGTACCTCGCGTGCATCGTCGGAATTTGTGGGTTCTTTAAATTGCCTACTGACCGATTTGTGCTTTTCAGGTAGCCCTCCGAAAGACACATGTGAGACATCGATGAAGCCAAGACCCCCGCCTGTCCCTCCACCAAGAGGGAGGACTCCCTCGCAGAGGTCGGTGACGGCCATGGTCAGAAGAAGGATAGCCGCTCGCAGGCGGTTTTTGATGGCCGGTTGCTCGCATTCCTGGTCTGATGAGGACACGGTTGAAAGTACGCAATCGGTGAGGTCCTGACAGATATTCCGACATAGCTGCGCATGGTCGATCTCGATCATGATTGGATCCCATGCAGCATGCGGATACAGCAGCTCCGAATACAACGCTCCGTGGGCAGCGCTCCCGGTAACTCTGTCGATCGCGTTGCGTGTGAGCTTAAGAGGCTCTTCTTCTGATATCCGCCCTTCGCAGTCGTGGACGCGGACCGCTCCCCGGTACTCGGTTGTCCCGAACAAGTAGCGCACGAGGATCGGATCTGCGGCGAGCTGCTTGTGTACATCCTCTGCCATCGTGAGTTCGTCGCAACCTTCGCTGTCGCTGGCGATGCTGCGAGCAATGTGAGAACAGTGAGACCGCAACGCCCCGCGGATCGACGTACCCGGAAGCAGCAGCGAGGCCTTGTCCTCATGTGCGACTTTCGGATAAGTAGCATCCCCGTGATCGACGCGATGCGTGTCATTGAGGTGCCAGTTGCGCAGTGGCGCTGCGGGTACCGTATCCTCTTTCGAGGGTTTCATGCTGTCGGGTTTGTTCATTCCGACGAATAATCCCGACGGAGCCTGCCACTCAATCTTGATGTTGGTTGATGCAGATTGACGGTCCAGGTTCTTGTCAGGCTTGATGTCTACAGGCGGGTGCTGGTCAAGTATGTTAGCAAGAACGCTAGCTGAATCCCCCTTTTCGCTCTGTGAATCTGGGACGACTACCAGCTTGCAGTCACTAGCATTCTCGTTGAGCGGCTCGACGCGACCCCAACCGGACCCTGTCCTGCCTCCGAGGCTGATGCACTTGCCGTGGAGGAGTGTCACGACCGCTTTCAGGGCTTTCTCAACGAGCGCAGGGGGCGCAGGCGGTGTCCCCTTTGTTTCCTTGCTCTGTGTTGTGGACTGTGCATCCTTGTCCTCTGTGGGGTCTGGGGCCGGTTCCTGGGCCTCGGCACTGACGCGGATCTCAAAAGTCGTGTCCACGGGCAGGTACTCGTACGCGAAAAGTGCGCCGTTTGCAGCCCCGCCGGTGGCGCGGTCAATGGCCGTGCTCATGCGGTGGGGGAGATCGCCTCTAGTGCGGTCCCAGACCACTGCGTGGTGGAAGGTGAGGGCGCTTGCCCGCAGCGGGAGGGATTCGTCGGTTCCGCTCTCATGTTGCTCTTCGCGAGTACCGACCTTCCGACGCATCTCGCCGCCCCACAGGCTCTCGAGTTCTTCCTTGCTGAAGCCAAGCTTATCCATGTGTTCTTCGAACGCGGCACGAATGGCTCCCTTGATGGAGCGACCCGGCAGGATCGCCTCGCCCAGCCCATTGCGCACGAAAGCGTTCGGCTGCTCGTCGGTCATGGGGCGCACAGGCGCCTCATCAACGCCGCCGGAGTGCAGCGCGGAGACGACGCGCACGCGGATCGTCATGTCGTAGCGGTAGATGGTCATGAGACAGCCTCCGTTGCTGCTGTAAAGCTCTTACTCTCGGTCTTGAATAAGGGCAGCGTCGCTTCCGCAAGCAGGGGGGAGTCCACGAGGAAACGGCCGTATCCCTGGGGCGTGAGCTCACCGACGCCGATATGCCCGAGTGTCTCGAGTGCCCCCAGATCCTGCGGGGAAATACGCACTTGGACTACTGAACCCGCTTGGATCGCCAGCCGCGTGGCGCGAGGTGCGTTATCCCGCGGCGACCACGAGTCCACACGCCGATGTCGGATCGCAGTTAGAATCCGTTTACGATTCTTGTCGCCCGAGTCCTGATCGGGGCTCTCCTGAACGA
>ERZ773006.793-NODE-793-length-12456-cov-31.9285_pt1 | contig 12456 bp, 13 predicted proteins | sample MGYA00580843_ERZ773006 | MGnify/ENA primary metagenome ERZ773006 (study PRJEB29015, sample SAMEA2738011) | human oral metagenome | biome: human oral; feature: human-associated habitat; material: dental | place: China | collected 2052 ... | reverse complement strand
AAAATAATGGTGAATGCTGTGAATTTTTTCAACTATTTATTTATGTTTTTCTTTTTTAAAATTGGGAGCCAACTGAAGTTACTAGCTTAGTTTTACTAGAAATTTGCTCAGTTGCCTTCTCAACAAATTTTGACTGAAAATAAAAGACAATTTGAAAAAAATCCATACTTCCACTATAACATAGACAAGCTACTTTGACTAGCATTTTCACTTGAATCTGAGGCCTTTTGGAAAATAATTTTTCAAAACATTTCCAGTCACCTTAGCAAAGCCCAAACCATTGCCTTGAACCAAAACTTGGTACCAACCATTTGGCAGACTTTCCGCCAGCTGGACAGTCTCTCCAGCCGCATACTTTACAAACTCTTCTTGGTCAATTTCAACCGACTGTTTGACCTGACTCGGTTTCAAGGCTAGACCAAGAGCAAAACTAGGCTCAAAGCGTTTCTTCTTAAAAGTGCCCAGATGCAGGCCATTGCGAGCAATCTTGAGTTTCCCTAAATCTGGCAAAAGTTCTGGCAAGAGATAAAGCTGGTCTCCAAAAGTCTGCAAGATACCCGGTAGATTAACCTTCAGGTGGTTTTGGGTAAATTCCTGCCACAAGGAAACTTGTTCTCGGCTGAGATTGCTCTTACTTGACTTACATTTAGGGGCTGGATTGTCACCTCTAAATTGTAAATGAGCTACAAATTGTCCCTCTCCCTTAAAATGATGAGGGTACATCCGAGCCGTTTCTGGCAGGTCGATTCCAGCCACCATTCCATTGATATGCTCTACTGGCAGCAAATCAAAATCATACTCTTCCAGCAGCCAGTTGATAATATCTTCGTTTTCCTCAGGTGCCCAGGTACAGGTTGAATAAACCAGACGACCTCCCTCTGCTAGCATGGTCACTGCATCTTCCAGAATTTTTTTTTGCAAACTAGCACATTGACTCGGATAATCTACGCTCCAATAGTCCATAGCATCTGGTTGCTTACGAAACATCCCTTCACCAGAGCAAGGAGCATCAAGGACAATGAGGTCAAAATAGCCCTTAAAAACCTTGGCCAAGCGGTCAGCAGATTCATTGGTCACTACGACATTTGTCGCTCCAAAGCGCTCCATGTTTTCTACTAAAATCTTAGCTCGTTTGCTTGAAATTTCATTGGAAACGAGAAGACCCTCCCCTGCTAGATAGGCTGCTAATTGAGTTGATTTACCACCCGGTGCAGCTGCCAAGTCCAAAACCTTCATACCAGGACTGGGCTGGGCTACCTGAGCAACCATCTGGGCAGCAGGTTCTTGCGAATAAACCAAACCAGTAGCATGCTCAGGCGATTTCCCTGAAACCTTCCCATAGTGGCCCCAAGGGGTTTGAGGAATGGCATCAGCAAAGGAAACTGGCGCTTCTTTTAAAGGATTGACCCGAAAGGCCGAAACCGCTTCCTCCTCAAAAGAGGCAAGAAAATCTCTTGCCTCATCTCCTAGTATCTCTTCATATTTTTCAACAAATCCTTCTGGAAATTGCATTTAAGTTCTTTTCCTTTCGTAAATATAGGACTGAATTTCCTCCTGCATCTCAAGAGGTAGCATCATGACCGGTTGTCTGGTTTGAAAATCAAGCGGTTGACCAGATAGGGTCACAACCCGATAGCCCAGACTTTCCCCTAAAATACTAGCCGCAGCATAATCCCATGGTTGCAGATAAGTAACATAGGTCAACAAACGCCCTGACAAAATCTTGGCAAAACTAATGGCCGCACTTCCATAGACACGAACACCAAGAACCGCTCGGCTCAAATCAGCCAGCCCCCATTCATTGGTTTCCAGCATACCACTATTTCCTGCAATGAGAAAATCTCCAAGTGGTTTGGCTTTAAAGGGAGCTAGGGGTTTATCATTTCGACAAACCGGAAACTTACCACCACCGTGATAACAATCCCCCTTGACCACATCATAAATCAAACCAAATTGCCCTTGACCATTCTCAAAATAAGCCATCATGACAGCAAAATCTTCCTGCTGGGCTACAAAATTATTGGTCCCATCAATCGGATCAATGACCCAAACCTTGCCCTCTTGAACTGAAGCTCGCAAACAGCCCTCTTCAGCACAAATCTTATCCTCAGGATAACGAGACAAAATCTCACCAACCAAGAGTTCCTGAACTTCCTTGTCCAGTCGGGTCACCAAGTCTGTCGGAGAGGACTTGGTCTCAACACGTAAGTCTTCCTGCATGTGGTCAAGGATATACTGGCCTGCTTTCTTAATTAGCTCTTTAGCAAATTCAAATTTACTTTCCAAGAGAAATCTTTCCTTCCCCTTTTTCCTTGGCAGCCTGAACTGCTCGGTAAAGCGAATAGCCACTAACTGTTTCAAATTCTCGTCCCAAACGTTTCTCTTCACTCTTGCTTGGCACGACCACCTTGAATCCCTTATAGGAGTCCAGTAACTTTTTAGCCTCTACCTTGCCTTCATAGGCGGCTTCAACATCATTAAAAAAAGAAAGCACTGAAGCAAGTTCTTCAGTGCTCCACGACAAATCTAGTGGGTAACTATACTGTTTGTTCATCTATCCAATACCAGCTCTCAATGTTGCTTCTTTCAATTCTTGTTTACGGTAACTACGAGGGAGAAAAGCACGAATCTCATCTTCATTAAAACCGATTTGCATGCGTTTGGCATCGATAATAATTGGACGACGCAAAAGACTAGGATACTGCTCAATCAAATGAAGCAATTCCGATACCGAAATACTCTCTACATCAATATTCAATTTTTGAAAAATTTTTGAACGAGTTGAAATGATGTCATCAGTACCATTTTCGGTCAAGGAAAGAATGTGTTGCAATTCTTTTCTTGTTAAAGGACTGGTCATAATATTGTGCTCCTCAAAGGGCACCTTATGTTTTTCTAACCAGGCCTTTGCCTTACGACATGAAGTACAGCTCGGTGATAGGAATAGTGTAATCATGCTTTTCTCTTCTTATCTATACTTTGCTAATTCTATTATACAAAAAAATAAAGCGCTTGACTAGAGATTTTTAGAAAAAAAGCCTATTTTTTCAATAAAAATAGACTGTTTGCGAACGATTGACTCTGTTTGGATTTGATTAATTCATTCTTTTAGAGCTCTATAGTGAAGTATTGGACAAACAAAAAAGAACGCCACAATCTTGCGACATTCTTTTGCTTTTAAACGTATCTTCTAATCTCGATAGTAATAATCTTCAGCTCTATCTGATTTTCCAAATTCCTCAAAGAATAGACGGTCTTTGGATGAATCTGACGCACCATGAGGCGTTCCTGCTGGTATAAAGAGTACAGGTGTTGTTGCTCGTCTTCCAATCTCAAATCTCTTTCCAACTGCTCCTTCTTGGTTCTTGGACAAAAAGATTCGTTCATATTTATTGACTAAGCCAGAATCATGAATAATCCAGTTTTTAGGTTCTGAACCAGTCCTTGACCAACTACCTACTACTAGTGATATTTCATCCTTTTGAGGATTTCGAACAGAAGGATTACCAACTACAGGTTCACGACTCGAACTCTGACTTGTTTCCTTATCAGTAGCATTCTGAGAGATTGAATTATCAAACGTAGTTATGCCATCTGATTTTCTATAGAAAAACTTATCTGATGGAATAATTGGACTATTTGAGAAGGCTATCCGATCCTTACTGCTATCTGATTGGCCACCATGAGGATGGCTTGGTGTATTAGCTGGATAGACAATGACACCCTCTTCTGTTCTTCCAACAATCAGAGCAGGTATATCCACGTTCTCTGATCCTATTTGCAAACGTTCTCCGTTACTCATGCTGCCATCTGGTTTGATAGTGATTTCTTCACCCGCAGCATTAACCCAGGTATCTGCTATTAGATGTAGATTTCCATTCAAAATTTCCGGTACCTTAAATGGACGTCTCGTAGCTATCTTGTTGATAGGGTAATGATTTGTTTTGGGGTCGATAATATCAGCTTGCAGAATAAAACCAGTTTTACCTTCTACATCAATTTGGTACCAAATATGGCCTCGATCTTTTCTCTCTCCAGCAACCGAATTAGAAACCGTTATTCTCTGATCCTTGCTGAGTTCAGTAATCACTTCTGAATCATAAAGTGGTTCCTTACGAACTGCAGCCTTATCGGCAGTGACTTTCAATTCCATGGGTTGCTCTAGCTTATAAAGATAAACTGTTGGTTTGTCTTCTTTACCATCTGTCAAGATGAGATAACCGTTAGGGTCCTTGTAGCCATAAAAAGTATAGGACTGATCTTTAAAGTCTGTTTCGATGCGGTCAATCTCTTCCTGAGATATGGACAACGATACTTCAACTTCTGGTAGGACTGTTGTTTTAGAGTATGACTTTCCGACGACATAAGTCTTGTCCAGCTCGTAATCAATGGTCGTGACCTTCGTGTCCCCTGCATACTTTTTAATCGTAAATTGACCTTTCATCATTCCACCACGATCACGGCCATGCAACATCTCTTTCCCATCTCTCACAATAATGGCCTGACCATTATAACCAAGATCAATGGTTCCAAATAAGGGCATCTCACCAGACAAATGCTCAATCGTTCCAAAAGAACGATACCACTCATCAAAATTGTCTTTTTCAAGAGAATTCGCAATATCAATCTGATCCATTACCTCTGAAGAGGATTCCTCCTTCTTTCCACAAGCTCCTAAAAAAAGCAAAGCAACTAGGAAAACGATACTATATCGTAAATACTTTTTCATCTTTTTCAAATCTTCTCAATGTTTCCTTTCTGCTTGTATCCATTTTTTATCCACCAGATAATAGCCAAATAAGACCCATCCAAAAATGTAGACAATATAACCTAAACCAGGACGACCATGTTGAAAAATGTATATTGGATTATAGACAATAAAGCTTACTAACAAGGTAATGATATAGGTATCCAATCTTTTTTCTTCTCCCCTTGCAATAGAGGATACAACTAAAATGGCTAAAACAAGAATAATGAGAGCCAAAATAGCATGGTAGGTAAAGGGGGATACTGTTTTATTAATTGTACCAGGTAAGCTATAAAAATACAAGAATTGCGATAAGGATATGCTGATGGAAGCAACTGTTAAGAGTTTATTTTTAGCATAGGATTTCTTAATATCCTCTACTGATAAAAATGAAAGATGAAACTCAAAGGTTAGTGTTTCCTTTTTTATATACCTAAAGTAACAATAAACTAAAAGAAGAATTAAGCTAAAAAATGCTGAATACAAAATTAGATAATATCCATTCAACATGTCGGCTGAGTTAGCCCTTTCCATGGTCGGAGACCAACCTGACAAAAATCCAGATGTAAACTGAACAATTCCAGCAAAAACATTATAGCTTGTAGCTGCGATTTGACTTTGGACAACTCCTTTTACAACGTCTAGAAGCAACTTAAACAACCATAGACTATTTACAATCCTAAGGACAATCAAGGTTTTCTCTTTTCTTTTCAATACAAAAACAAGTTCTAATAACGAGACTGCTAAAAAGAGATTTGCATTTAAAATACCCCTAATCCAACCATAAATATTTAAAGGATTATTTACTTCATCAACCATTACTCCCATAAAACTAAACAAAATAATCAATCCCAAACTAATAGCATAAGCTAAATAAATAAAATCTAATCGAGATTTTATTGTAACCAATGGAGACTTTTTCATTTTCTCTATCTCACTTCTCATTTTATTTTCAATTATAAATACAGAGAAACCCTTTTAAGAAAATTTCCTAAAAGGATTCCTTTTATCATACAGATTACACTATTTTAGCCTCTAGCTTACTAGCGAACCCATTTACCTGAGCCATCTACACGGTAACCATCTGTAGTCCATTCGTTAACAGCCATCTTACCATTAGCTTTAAGATAGTAATCATCTACCCATGTATTGCGGGCATAACTACCTTCACTCGTTAAGTAGTAATAAGACTGATAGTATGTATCATAAATCCACTCGCTCTGAGCCATTTTACCATCAGATTTGAGGTAGTAATTTCCGATCCAACCATTTTTTACATATCCCGATTGAGCTAATATATAGTACCAAGCCCCATAATTTTTATCGTAAATCCACTCTTGCTGGGCCATCAAACCACCAGGTTTAAAGTAGAAGTTCCCACGCCATCTGTTTTCAACCAAGTTACCATCCGCGTCTACATAATATACTCCTCTTCTATCAGAACTGAGAATATATTCGTTTCTTGCCTTAATGCCATTCTTATAGTATGAATTACCGAACCATCCATTTTTAGCATGATTGATATGAGTACCTGTTCCAACCATTTTATGGTCTTGGATGGTAACAATCTCAGTGTGACCATAATAACGATAGTAACCATACGGAGGCTGTTTCCAATCTCTCAAAACAATTCGATACTCGCCATCCGCAAAAGCATTCAAATTAGCCTGATTCATATCATATTCCCTTGTCACGCTTGGTTGACTAGGTGTAAAAATAGCATCAGCTAATCCAGGGAACTTTTCAGTCACTTGAGTTTTAACATTAAATAAGAAGAAGGGAATAGAAACCTCATTCATTCCTTCCGGGAAGGTATCAATACTAGCTGTAATCTTTAATTTTCCCGAACTTGTATCTTGACTCAAATTCATCTGTACTTTTAAATTCTTAACTTTAGCAGGATCGTAGTCTGATTTAGCAAGTTTAGGAGTGGCAGCCATTACTTCCTGAACGTTAACGAGAGCTGCAGTGCCTACGGCAAAAATAAACAAGGCCGATACTAATACTGTTTTCATTTTCATCATAAATTACCATCATCTCCTACTAACGAATCCATTTACCTGAACCATCTACTCGATAGCCATCTGGAGTTCGTTCACTAACGGCCATCTTACCATTAGATTTAAGGTAATAATCACCAATCCAAGCATTACGTGCATAACTACCTTCACCTGTTAGGTAATAGTATGCTCTATAATTTCTGTCATAAATCCATTCGCTCTTGGCCATTTTACCATTTGCTTTGAGGTAATAGTTACCGACCCAAGAACTACGAGCATAGCTACCTTCACCAGTCAAATAGTAATAGGCTCCATAGTTTTTATCATATACCCACTCATTTTGTGCCATGTAACCGCCAGATTTGAGGTAGTAATTGCCCACCCAAGCATTTTGAACATAGTTACCCGCAGCATCGATATAGAAGTAAGACTTATATTGGTAATCATAGATCCACTTGCTGTAGACCTTGTTGCCATTTTGGTAGTAAGAGCTGCCTGACCAGCCATTTTTTCCAGAAGCTGTGCTGCTAGTAGTAGAATGTGTTTGAGCTTGAGAGCTTTGAGACTCGGCTGTAGCTTGTCCTCGTCCACCGATACTAACGATTTTATGATCTTTAATCGTTACAATTTCAGACTGTCCGTAGTAACGGTGTTCATAGCGAGGAGCACCTTCTGTATCCTCTAATGTATCAGAATACACAATCCAATAATCTCCATCTGCTAAAGATATCAAATTATCATTATTCCAATAAAACTCTCTTGAAACTGACAATTCATAAGAAGTGAACGACATATTTGGTAGAATATATTGATGAAGTTCACCAGTGTTAACATTTTTAAAAAAACCAAAAACACTACTAATAGAATTACTGTATACTCCTCTAGGTAAACTATCAATCGTAGCCGTGATATCTAATTTCTCTAATGTAGGATGCTGTTTTAGTGTAATTTTCACATCATGTTTTTTAATCCCCACGATATCACTCGAATCTGCATGAACAACCTGTGATGAGAAAGGCAGGTTTCCTTCTGTATCAAGAACTGTCGCAGCTCCTAGCGCTGCTACTGCTAAACTAGCAAACAAAACTGGTTTGAATTTCATAGACAAACTCCTTTAAATCTTATTCCCCTAGAGTATAGCAGATTTTTCCCACTCGTGAAGAAAAACGACGAAAAAAATAGTTTTTCGCCGAAACCCCTTACAAAACTTCTCAATATCGTATCTTTTTGTTGTTTTTTTCTTATCTAGTTGAAATAGTGTATAATAAAGTAAAATCACAAGGAGATTAGTAAAATGGAAATAAACTTTGGTTCAGTTATCAAACAAATCCGAGAGGAGAGAGGCTTTACTCTAAAAGAAGCCGCTGGTACTGCTATTAGTCCCAACAACCTCAGTAAATTTGAAAAAGGCATCACAACCATCAAGGTTGACACCTACTTCAAAATCCTAGAAAATCTCAAAATCCATGATAACCATGATGTTATAATGTTGCTTACGCGTTATCAGTATCAGGATCCTTCACTTCCCGAAGCTATAAAAACTGGGTTCACAACACAAACTAAGATTCTAGAATTGATTCAAATATTAGAATCTGATACCTATTTCACTGATCATGCCTATATCCAATCTTTAGGCATGTTTAGAAATAAGGAGAATTTGTTGAAAGAAGATTGGACTATCCTCAATCGGGCTAAGACTGCCTTATTTCATCTAAACTACTGGCTTCCAAAGGATTACACCTTATTTGCACTTTTAGTTGAATATTTTGACTTTCCTACAGAAACACTTCAACAAATTGCAAAAACAGCTCTTGCTTTGCTAGAAGAAACATTTGTTGATTTCAAACAAAAACGAGAGCTTATATTGACACTCTCAGACATCATCCGAACCTATTCTCGAAATGGGCATTACCAACTTGCCCAAAATTTAGTGGACAAAATTGATGTATATAGAATTAAGGAATTACATCCCCTAAAAGTAGTATTGCAAGAAGCATTTTTTATCATTAAAATGCAAGAATGTTATAATTTGCTCAGACAAGATAAGAAGGAGGGAATAAAACTGGCAAGTCAGATTTTAGCCTATCTGGACAGTCTGAATGGTCTTTTCCTGGACCAAACTATTTCTCAATTTAGAGACATCTTCTATCAACAAGTCAAAATGCTCAATAAAACTGGAATTGATTGGCCATAAACTCTGGGCTGAGTTGCTACTGGCAGGTAGAGGCAGACCCGATAAACAGGGAAGAAATTAGAAAACAGCCGAAATAGCCACAGTTAGGAAACAACTGTGGCTATTTCGGCTGTTTTTAATGATGAATCTACATCGAAAATCTCACTTCCTATGACTTTTCAGATACAGATAGCCAAAGAAGCTTTCATAGAGGGCGAAAAAGAGGAGGAAGGCATGAAGGAAGAAGGTCTCTGGCAAAATCAGAATGACAGGGTCCTTGGCCGGATCAAAAAGCCAGGTATCATCTCCCACAAAGAGAATTTGATGAAAAAGGGTAAAGAATTGGTCAAAACCAATCAAAACTCCCCCAAGCCCAATCAGTAAAGGCAAAACCACTAGAGCCAAAAGCCCTTTACTAAATAGAGACATGAAGTCTTTTTTCACAATCCCTTTGACAAAGAAATAGAAACTTGGCAGTGTCACTAGAGCAACTAGCTGAACCAAGTGAAAGAGGTTCTTAACCACTGCAAAGTGGTGCAGACCAGCTGCTGACGAACGAAAATCAGGCATCTGCAAGACCTGAATAAAAGGATTGGTCAGGTAATCCATCAAGATATGAAAGTTATATTGAATGGTTTCGGGTTTTAAATAGACCCTATCCGTTAAGTTCAGCCACTGAATCTCCATAGGATAAAAGACCCAAGCTAGATAGATAGTCAGAAGGATTGAGACGGACAGGAGAAAGAGCATAGAGCTCCAAAAGGTTAGTTTAGTTTTCATCAAAATCCCACTCCGCAAGGCTAGAAACCACATGTGTCGGTGCGATTGGCAGGTCTGCTACTTCTTCTGCCTTGGTAAAACCTGTTGTCACCAAGAGCGTTGGAATGCCATTGTCAATCCCTGCTCGAATATCAGTCAAGTAATTGTCCCCAACCATGATTAATTCTTCACGTTCCAAACCTAAGTGCTCAACCGCCTTGTCCATAATGATGGCATTTGGTTTCCCGATATAAACAGGCTTCACACGTGTTGCTACTTCAAGAAGGGTAATCAGTGAACCAGCCCCCGGCAAAAGCCCACGTTCTGTAGGGATGTTGAGGTCAGGATTGGTTCCGATAAAGTGAGCTCCCTTTTGGATAGCTAGAGTTGCTGTCGCAAATTTTTCATAGTCAACTTGCCAGTCCAGACCTACTACCACATAGGCAGGATTATCCTTGTCTTCCACATAACCAGCTGCCTTGATGGCTTCCTTGAGCCCTGCTTCTCCGATAACATATACCGTCTTTTCAAGCCCCAAGTCGTTCATATAGTCGATCGTTGCCAAAGTCGCTGTGTAGACAGTCGATAGGGGCGTATCGATATTAAAATTCTGAGCCAACATCTCTTGAACACTCTCTGGAGTGCGGGTTGTATTGTTGGTCACAAAAAGATAGGGGATATCCCGCTTTTGCAATTCATGGACAAAAGCCTCTCCTGCCGGGATTCGATCTTTCCCCTTATAAATGGTTCCGTCTAAATCAATTAAATAGCCTTTATATTTCATCTATTTCTCCCTAATCCTTTTTTATTTCTTGCCAAGTGATGATTGCTTGGGCATTGGTAGCCCCGTCGCTTGTAATCTCATGCTTGCTTTCCAGTCCAGTCCGTTCAACAGCCGATGTAATCACCCCACCTGGTCGAACTTCCTTGACATACTTGAGGTTGATTTTCTTGGGAATATATTGGGTCAAAAAATCAGCTCCCATAACCTCAAAAATCCAGTCCAGATACTTACTGTTATTAACATGACCATTCATATCTAAGTCGTAAAAACGGACATGGTAATCCTTGCTGATTGGCTCTTCTAGATTTGCATATTTTGGTCCACGAATAAGCTTTTTATCAAAATCAGACTGGTAAGGAGCCACAATATCAGGTTCGACAGCATGGACTTTTCGACTATCTCGATCCATGAGAACAAAGGTCGCCAACATGCGAATGATTTCTTGACCTGCTTCATCATAGATAGTGAAACGGCGATAGCAAAAGAGTCGATTGTAGCTCAAAGCTTCCGTTTCGATGGTAATTTCTTCCGCAAAGCGAGGCAAACGAACCACCTCAATATCATAGTCTGTGATAATCCAGACCAGATTATAGTCTTCCAAAATGGCCTTATCACTAACTCCCAACTCAATCGACTGCATCCCTGAAACTTGCAGGGATAGCAAAATCACATCTGGAAGCTTGATATGACCGTTCATATCAGCCATATCAAAAGGAATTTTCATTTTCATTTGATAAGTTAAGCCCATCATCCTACTCCAAAATAAATCGTTCTGCTACAGTGTCTCCTAAAAAGAGACCTCTTTTTGTCATGCGCACGCGATCACCGTCTATTTGCATGAGACCTTGTTGAACCAAGTCTCTGACAATTTCTCCATAAAGTCCATCAAAAGACCGACCAAATTTTTCCTCAAATCGCGCCATGGAAACCCCTGATTTCTTGCGGAGACCTAGGAACATTTCTTCTTCCATCTGCTCCTTTTGACTCAGGTACTCTTCTGTGATGCGCGCATTGCCTTTTTCAACTGCATTAAGATAATGACGAATGGGACCATGATTTTTATAGCGTACACCATTGACATAACCAGAGGCCCCAGCACCGATGCCATAGTATTCAGCATTGTCCCAGTACATGAGATTGTGGCGACTTTCAAAACCAGGCTTTGAGAAATTGGAAATCTCATAATGCTCAAAACCAGCTCGTTCAAGCTCTGCAATGATGTACTCAAACATCTCCGCTTCCAGTTCCTCCTTAGGCAGAGGCAATTTCCCTCGTCGCATACGGTTCATAAAGACCGTATGATTTTCCAAAATCAAGCTATACAAACTCATATGGGGAATATCAAGTCCAATGGCCTTAGCCACATTTTCCTTGACCTGCTCCATGGTCTGACCAGGCAGTGCATAAATCAAATCGATGGAGATATTGTCAAAACCAGCCAGTTTCAGACGGTCGATATTTTCATAAATATCCTTCTCCAAATGACTGCGCCCAATCTTTTTCAGCATCTTATCATCAAAGGTCTGCACACCTAGCGAAACACGATTGACAGCCGAGTTTTTCAAAACAGCTATCTTATCTGCATCCAAATCGCCTGGGTTGGCCTCAATGGTCAACTCTTCCAAGACTGACAAATCTAGATTTTTAGTCAAGCCATTTAAGAGCACCTCTAATTGCGGTGCTGACAAAGCCGTTGGCGTCCCACCACCGATGTAAAGGGTTCGTAACTTTTGAATGTCATAAGAACGAAACTCTTCCAGCAAATACTCCAAATAGCTATCAACTGGCTGATTTTTGATGAAAACCTTTGAGAAGTCACAATAATAACAAATCTGGGTACAAAATGGGATGTGCACATAGGCTGACGTTGGTTTTTTCTGCATAGTAATTATTATACCACAAAGACAGGCTACGAGAAAAAAATCACCATCCCCAGATACATAGTCCGTCCAGAGATGGTGATGGTTTATTCTTCTGTTATGTCAATAACAAT
>ERZ773006.791-NODE-791-length-12497-cov-10.2274_pt1 | contig 12497 bp, 8 predicted proteins | sample MGYA00580843_ERZ773006 | MGnify/ENA primary metagenome ERZ773006 (study PRJEB29015, sample SAMEA2738011) | human oral metagenome | biome: human oral; feature: human-associated habitat; material: dental | place: China | collected 2052 ... | reverse complement strand
CAGAGAAAGTCCGACAAGGTCAGTCACCTTACTATGTCGTGCCTAGTCTTTTTGATAAGCGCAAGGAAGAAGCACAGAAATTCCTTGACTTTCTGACGCCAACTATTGGACGTTATCACCTGATCTACACACGAACAGAGGCAGGAAGGAAAACCCTTCTCGAAGCTCGTATAAAAGCTCTCTCTAACAAAAATGACCGTATCTTGACTAAGAAGAAGGTTAAAAGTCAGTTGGAGTAGGAGCGTATGGGAAAATCCATCTGAAACATGATATAATATAGTAAAATTGTGCATTATAAAGGAGAGAATGATGCAAGTAAAACCAGAACTGGAGATAGAAAAACAACTGATCACCCAACTGGTAACTGGGGAAAGTCAATGGACTTATAGAGAAGACCTAAAAACAGAAGAACAATTATGGGACAATTTCTTTACTAAACTAGCCCAAAATAACGTTGCCCTGCTAGCAGATCATCCTTTGACTGAGCAGGAAAAACGCCAGATTCAAAATCAACTCAACTTTGTCAGCTACTATGATGCTGCCAAGTGGTTGGTCGGAGAAAATGGCATTGCCAAAGTCGAGGTTCAGAGAGAAGATGCCAGCTTAGGCACCATTCGTTTATCAGTTATCTGGCGAGACAATATCGCAGCTGGTAAGTCGAGCTATGAAGTAGTCAACCAAGTCGAGCGAGACAAGGCGTACCCTCAAGATCAAGACAGACGAATGGATGTGACTCTTCTGATTAATGGACTTCCTATGATTCACATTGAGCTCAAGAGTCCAGGAGTTGGATTTTTGAAAGCTTTTTATCAGATAGAAAAATACGACCGTGAAGGAAAGTTCCGAGGTATTTACTCAAGCTTGCAGATGTTTGTCGTGACCAATAAGGTTGACACTCGCTATATCGCTGCAGCCCGTGAAAATAAACTAAACAAACAGTTTCTGACCAAGTGGGTGGATAAGGACAACCGGCCTGTGACGGATCTGACCAGCTTTGCCCATGAGGTACTCTCCATACCGCGGGCCCATCAGATGGTCATGCAGTATTCAGTCATTGATGATAGCAAGAAAGCCCTGATCCTCCTGCGTCCTTATCAGATCCATGCCATTGAGGCAGTACAGGACGCTTCTCGTCGTCAAGAGTCGGGCTATATCTGGCACACGACAGGTTCAGGGAAGACCCTGACCTCTTACAAAGTAGCCCGCAATCTCTTGCAGATCCCTGCCATCCAAAAGACCATCTTTGTCGTCGATCGTAGAGATCTGGACCAGCAGACGACCTCATCCTTCCTCTCATACGCTGCCAACGATGTCATTGATATCGATGAGACGGATAATACTCACGAACTAGTCAAACGTCTAGGTGGCAATGACAAGCGCGTGGTAGTCACGACCATTCAGAAAATTGCGACCATGATGCGCAAGTTTGAAGAAGGCAAGTACCAGCGGGATGCTGGGAAGATCAAGGACCTGCGCGTGGCCTTTGTCGTGGATGAGTGCCACCGAGCTGTCACTCCACAAATGCAAAAGGAGATCAAGGCCTACTTCCGAAACTCTCTCTGGTACGGCTTTACAGGGACTCCGATCTTCAAGGAAAACAAACGAAAACAAGTGGGAGACTTGGCTCAAACAACCCACCAACAGTATGGCGAACGCCTGCATGAATACACAGTTAAGGAAGCCATCCATGATGGAGCAGTTCTCGGCTTTAAGGTGGATTATCGAAATACCATCATCTCTGATATGCTGGAGGAGGAGATTCCTGATAGTGCTTATGAGGACAAGGAACACATGCTAGAAGTCCTGGATGCTATCCTTAATAAGAGCCAGCAACAGCTCAATATCCCTAAAGGAGTTGGAAAAAGCTATGACGCTATTTTGACGGTCAAGTCTATCCCACAAGCACAGGCTTATTATAATCTGCTCAAGAGTATCATGGCTGGCAAGGAACGGGTCAAAGTCTCCGAGCGGGTCAAACGCCATTTACCGGATTTTCCAAAGTTTACCATCACTTACTCAGTGTCTGAAAATGAGGAAGAGTCTATCGGTTACCAAGACCATATGAAGCAGGTTATGGAGGACTATAACCAAGAGTTTGATACTCACTTTACAATGGCGGATCTTCGTGGCTTTAACACAGATGTCAATAACCGCCTTGCTCGAAAACAGGATAAGTATCTCTATCGCAAGGAGCAGTTGGACTTGGTTATTGTGGTCAATCGTCTCTTAACAGGATTTGATGCCCCTTGTCTATCGACCCTCTTTATCGATCGTAAACCAATGCAACCGCAGGACTTAATTCAGGCATTTAGTCGTACCAACCGTATCTTTGATTCTAGTAAATCCTATGGTCATATCATCACCTTCCAAAAACCTCTAGCCTTTAAGGAAGCGGTGGACAATGCCCTCAAGCTCTACTCAAATGGTGGAGAAAACGAGGTCCTAGCCCCTAGCTGGGAAGAGGAAAAGAGAAACTTTTTACGGAGTTGCAGTGATTTCCAAAATCTCATCACCGATGATCCTGAGGAAGGACTCCAAATCGAGCAGATTTCTACACCTGAGTTGAGAAAGCTCGCCAAGGCCTATCAAGTCTTTGATAAATATCTAGCCTCTATCCGCGTGTATAAAGAGTATGACGAGGAAGAAATCTATGCAGAGACTGGACTAAGTGCAGAAGAATTGGAAACCTATCTAGGCTTCTATCAAAATATCCTTGCCGAACTTAAAAGTCGTTCAGAAGATGGTGATGAGGATGGGGAGCCACTGGATATACATTACGAACTAGAGTCTATCCAAGTCGATGAGATTAACTATGCCTATATCCTAACCTTAATCCAAAGCCTAATCGAGCAAGGTCAGAGTCAAGAAAAGAACCTAAGCGCTCAAGATAGGGAAGCAGTGGATAACTATATTGAGAGCCTTGAGAAGACTAATCCAAATCTTGCTCAGATCATCACTGAACTATGGAGAGAAGTCCAAGCAAATCCAGAAAGCTATCGTGGTCAGTCCATTGCCAATATCTTGGATCAGATGATCGAGGCGGTTATCCAGCAACATATCCAAGTCTTTAGCAAACGTTGGTATGTCGGAGAGGATGAACTCCGTTACTATGTCGAGCACTACCGCAAGGGAGCCAAAAAACAACTGGGAGAGAGCCAGCTGACCAAGAGCCAGCGCTATCAGGACTATAAGATAGAAGTGGCAGATGCACTTAATCCCCTCCACTATAAAAAACAAATCAAAGAAGCTTGTAAGCAACTTGTCGAAGAAGTCATTGAGCCATTCAGAGTGGGGAGATAGTCCTTCGAAGTTTCGAAGAGATAGACTTCCTAAAGTTTATATGTATTCTAATCTTCGAATGATAAGAAATACATAAATTTATGAGTATTCTAAGCTTCGAATAGTCTATCTGAGAAAGTTTTGAGGTCTTCGAACTTTCGAATAGTCGTCTTTCCTAAAGTTTAGATGTATTCTAAAGCTAGAAAAGTTAAAATCTAAAAATAGTAAGAGTCTCTATCTGACAGACGGATATGTTTCCAGTCAGATAGGGATTTTTAATACTCTTCGAAAATCCAATTCAAACCACGTCAGCGTCGCCTTGCTGTGGGTATGGTTACTGACTTCGTCATTTCTATCCACAACCTCAAAACAGTGTTTTGAGCAACCTGCGGCTAGCTTCCTAGTTTGCTCTTTGATTTTCATTGAGTATTATTTTGCAATGAACAATTTATTCTGTAAAAGTGAGAAATAGACTAAAAAAGTGCTGTTGGGATGATAAAGTAGACAGTTGAGCGGATGAGAGACAAAATTTTTCAGGTAACTGTTAGAATGGATTTATAAATTTAAGGGGAAACTCCTTTTTGAAATAATGAAAAAAGAAAGGTTATCATCATGACAAAAACATTCACTATCCGCCCGCTAAGCTATACCAACTTTACCAACCGTGAGTTTGAAAGTCTCATGGTAGATACGGGTCAACTACTAGAAGTTTTTGCCAAGGCACATAAGGACGAGCCTATGTATAGCAAGCACCTCGATTCCTTCAAGAGCAAGCTAGCAGACTTCCAAGGCCAACTCGCTATCGTAGAAAAGAAAGAGGCGACGAACCTGACCGAAGTCGATCGCAATCGTGATAGCGCCCTAGTTGGTCTCTTTACCCTTCATCGAGGATTTGCTAAGATCAAGGAGACCAAACTCAAAGAAGCTCATGAGACCTTGAAGCCAGTCTTTGCCAAGTACAAGGATATCACCAAGCACAGCAATGATGTGGAAACGGCAGAAATCAAGAGTCTGCTCAAAACGCTCAGTGAAGAACCCTACCAGACGGCAGTTACTAGCCTAGGACTAACCCCTATGCTGATGGCTGTGACTAGTGCGCAGGAGGAGTATGATAAGGTGGAAAGTCAGGCGCGTGCGCATAAGTCTGCCAAGGAAGTCGGCAAGACCAGACAAGTCCGCACCGAATTAACTAGTATCTACGACCTCTTTATGCGCTACACCGCAGCCAGTGCAGAAGCCTATCCAGAAAAAGAGCACCTAACCAAACTCCTTAAAGACCTGAATACAATCCGAGACAGTAAACGACGATTGAGTGGTTCAGGTAAGAAGGATAAGAAAGTGAAAACAGAAGAAACTACACAAGTAGCTGGATAAAACTAAACGTCTTTAGATATATTATTATCTAAAGGCGTTTTTTTGTAGATTCGTGGTATAATTTTATTATGAGATAATGGAGGAATAATAATGAACATTCAATATTTTAATGTTTTTTTGTGTCGTAATGGTGAGAAGACAAATTATGATTTATCTAAGTTAATTGATAAAATTCGAGTATCTTCTCCCGTAGAAAGAACTGTAAAGTTAGGGAGTCAGCATACTATGTTTATGAATAATAGCAGAAACCCTTCAAGTAGTAGGACGAGTGGTTCTTCTTTGGATGGTTTAGAGTATCTCCCTAGAAATAGGACAGTCTGGATTGGAAAGTATCGAAGTGAAAAACCATATGAGGGCAAGATAGGTGAAGAAGAAATTAAACAAATTGATGGAGACCTTTTCGAACCTAGTGTTTGTTTGATTATTCCTACATCGTATCTTTTTTTAATGGAGAGAAAGTTTCTAGGACCTTCATTTAACCAAATAGGAGAGTATTTATCAAGCTTTATAAAGAGTAAAGATCCTAATGTAAAGTATTCGGTGAAATTTGAGCCTATGAAAACAGATAGTTTAAAACCTTTGATAGAAGCTTCTGAGAGTATCAAATCAATCGTGATTCAGATTAAAAATGAAGGTTTTCAATTGTCAAATTTGTTTCCAAATATCAACGATAGCAACAAAACACTATTAGAAAAGTTATTTGGTAATATGATTGAAGTATCTGAAGAATTAGATATAAATACCACTACTGTAGCATTTAAGAAAAGTCGGTATAAAAGAGAAATGGATATAAAACGTGTTGATGGCATATTAAAGTTATTAAACTCTTCAGATAAAAATTTAATTTCTGCAAAAGTTGAATTTTTAAATCCAGAGACACATAGATTTGATGAAGTGGATTTAAAGAAAGATGGTTTTTATATTTTGGAAAAAACTTCTTTAAAAACCGAGGATTTTAATAAATTAGCTAATCTAATGACAGAGCATTATTATGATGACCAGAATCGTAATAAAGATTTCCACTATACCTCATTTGGTTCGTTGTTATCTGTTGATGAGAGTGAATTTGAAATTGTAACTGAGAATAGCATATAAAAATCCAAAACTAGAAAGGAGATGATGTCATGCTTAAATTTATTGATAAATATTTTTGGTGGAGTTTATCGACCATAATTTTGTTAATTGTTGCAGTGTCTCTTTTTTTAGGAAATTATTTAGAGTTATGTGATTGGTTTTACAAAAATGCCTATACAAATAATGCAAATTTAGTGACCATCTCAACAGTTTTTATTGGTATTTATTTTTCTTTATACGGTTTTTTATTAAGTTCAAATACAAATTCCCTTATATCAAAACTTAAGTTAAAAGAGTATAAGAGACTAGTCTCAATAGTTAATAGAGGATTTGTATCTAGTTTTATTATCGTTATATTTTCTTTTTTTAATGAAAATATCTATAATTGGGTAGGTGAAATTTATATACTGTTCCTGTTTTTTATTTTTCTTTTACTTATTGGTTCTGCAATTCAAATAGCTATTTATTTTACATTGCTTTTTAGATATGACTTAAATAAAAAATATAATAGTTTTGAGGAAGATATACAAAAAGAGATTCTAGATGATGAATTGCGTAAAAAGTTAAAACAATTTTTAGATAGAGAGTTATAAGAGTTGAGGAAAAGAATGATACCTAAAATTATTTTTAATAGAGAAAAGAAAGATTGGATTAAAAGACCTCTATTATCTAATATAGAAAAAATATTAGATTACAGAGGAAGAACACCTAAAAAACTAGGTTTAAGTTGGAGCGATACTGGTTTTCTAGCTTTATCAGCTTTAAATGTAAAAAACGGCTATATTGATTTCAATGCTGATGCAAATTATGGAGATCAAGAATTGTATGAACGATGGATGGGAGATAATCATCTTCATAAAGGACAAGTTGTTTTTACTACCGAAGCACCAATGGGAAATGTTGCACAGATTCCTAATGATGATTTGTATATTCTAAGTCAACGTACGATTGCCTTTGAAGTTAAACATGATTTAATTCGGGAAGATTTCTTAGCTACTTTATTGCGTAGTCCAAAAATATTTAATGAATTAACTTCTTTATCTAGTGGAGGAACTGCAAAAGGAATTAGTCAAAAATCTTTATCAAATCTCAAGGTTTGTTTGCCCACATCATTAGAAGAACAATCCGCCATTGGCTCCCTCTTCCGTACCCTCGACGACCTTCTGTCTAGCTACAAGGACAATCTCGCCAACTACCAATCTCTCAAGGCGACCATGCTCTCGAAGATGTTTCCCAAAGCTGGACAGACAGTTCCAGAGATTCGTTTGGATGGATTTGAAGGTGAGTGGGAAATAAAAAAATTTAAGAGTATAAGTACTAAAAGAGGTAAATCAAACAGCAAAGGATATGATTATCCCGCATATTCTGTTAGCAATCAGAGTGGGTTAATTCCCCAGTCGGAACAGTTTGAAGGAAGTCGTTTAGGGAATCTTGAAAAAACTTCATATAAGATAGTTGAACCAAACGAGTTCGCATATAATCCAGCTCGTATAAATGTAGGATCAATTGCATTTAATGATTTAGATGAAACGGTGATTGTTAGTTCTCTATATGTCATTTTTTCGTTAGATAAGTCAATAAATAACAACTATGCACTACTGTTTATAAACTCACCAGAGTTTAATAAAGAAGTTAGGAGGAATACGGAGGGGAGTGTGAGGGAATATCTTTTTTATGAAAATTTTGCAAACATCAGGATTCCTATTCCTCCTACATTCGAGGAGCAATGTTTCATAGGTTCCTATTTCTCTAACCTCGATAACCTCATCAATTCTCATCAAGAAAAAATTTCACAGCTTGAGACTTTTAAAAAGAAACTCTTGCAGGATATGTTTATTTAATATTTTTTATTTAACTGAAAGGAGCGAATTATGTCAGATACAACTTTTAACCGTGAAAAGAAAACTGATAGACCTGTTATTGCACTTTGCTATGATTTTGATAAGACACTTTCTCCAGATGATATGCAGGCTCAAGGATACATCCAAACAGTACAACCAGAAGGCAGCGATATGATTGGTGATTTTTGGAGGGAGTCAAATGGTCGTGCTACAGCAAATAATATGGATAAAAACCTTGCATATATGTATACCATGAAGAAAAAAGCACGTGGTCAGATTGTTTTTACAAAAGAAAAGTTGGCTGAGTATGGATCTCAGGTTGCACTTTTTCCAGGAGTAGAGGATTGGTTTAAACGCATAAGAGACTACGGGGATGATAAAGGAATCATTGTCGAGCATTACATTATATCTTCAGGTTTAAAAGAGATGATAGAAGGAACTTCAATTGCAAAAGAGTTTAAAGAACTGTACGCAACTTCTTTCTATTTTGATGATGATGGCGTTGCTGTCTGGCCTGCTCAAGTAGTGAATTATACTAATAAGACACAGTTTCTTTTTCGTATCTCAAAGGGTGTCCTCGATGTTAATGATGAAGCGGTTAATGATTCTTTCGCACCTGACGAAATCAGAGTTCCATTCCGAAATATGATTTATTTAGGTGACAGCGATACAGATATTCCTTGTATGAAATTGGTAAATTCTCAAGGTGGATATTCTGTCGGTGTTTTTAATCCAGATGAAAAAGATGAACTGAAGGCAAAGAATAAAGTCTATAAAATGATGAGAGATAATCGTATTTCTTATTTTGCTCCTGCAGACTATTCAGAGGGTAGTGAACTTGACGAACTCGTAAAATTGATTATTGATAAAACTGTATACAATGAAAAATTGTATGAGAAAAAGTACAATAATCAAAAAGAAGCTATTGAACAAGCTAAACCAAAAGAAGAGCAAGAGAAATTAGATTTAATCAACTCATTAGAAAGTAGTGGTAGTTTCAAAAATACTCATGCTATAGTTGAGAAGTTATCAAAATATACTAGTTGGAAATATGAAGAATTGGAAGACCTCTTAGAAATTGCACTAGGAAATACACAGGTATGGCATATTTTAAATGATCCAGATATTAAAAAGTTTTACCAGTATCTAATTGAACAACTTGGTAGCAATACTGATGAGTTAATTAGAGACAAAGTTGAAAATATTCAACAAAAATTTGAATCTTAAATTGTAGATGAGAATTATTAGGTAGGTTATGACGGAAAATAATTTTATAAAATTAGATCAAATTGATACCGCAACTGCATCGAAAAATTTTGCAAATTTATTAAGAGAAAATAAGACATATTTTCTTAATGGTACTTGGGGATCAGGTAAGTCTACCTTTCTTAAAGAAGTCGACGATACAAAACAAGTTAAACTAGTAATCATTGATTTTTGGAGATTAAATGACAGTCGATCAACTCTAGAGACAGTTTTTGCGAGGTTACATCCATTTGTTTATTGGGGCTTAAGATTAATTGTAATTCTATGCATTGCATTATCAATCCTAATGACTAATGTAGTTGATTTGGGTCTAAGTGCTTATGTACCTAATTGGGTTGTTTTGTTTGCAGGAGTAATTGCTTTAATAGTTGCAATCCATCAGTTTTTGAAAATAAAATCAGATGGAATTTATAGCTGGTTGTTGACTAAAAATTATCTTTCATGTAGGAAGAAAATCTTGGTTGTTGACGACTTTGACAGGATGACTCCAGCTCAACAGGAAGCAAGTTATAAACTGTTTAGTTTACTCAATGGAAAACTTCCGATTATTTTTATTGGAGATATAGAGATAATCCATAGAAGTGAGAGTAATTATCTTTCAAAAATTATAGATCGACGAATTGAGTTGCCATTTGTTCTCCATCCTACAAAAATATGGAGTGATTATTTCGAACAATTGGAAAAGAGATTAGAAATAAAGCTTTCTGATGGATTTAAGAGGGCGTTCATAACAGATGAAAGAAATTTACGAGACAGAGAACGTTTTAATGATTATGTTAATCTAGAATTGATTGGACGTAATAAAGAGAAATATGTTCAAATTGAGCAACAACTTGTTGTTATATATCTTTTTCTATATTATCCAAAATTTTATGAAAGTCTAAAGAAAGATAAAGGATCTATTAAATTAGATCCGAATAAAACGTTAATATTAAAAGAACTTCATAATATTTTATTTGAAAAAAATAATTCATATCCTAGTTGTTATTTTTTAAATAAGGAAGCTTACCTTATAAATGAAGTACCATCAAATAGACTCACTGGAGAATTGATTCAGATTATTGATGATGAACGACAGCTTTCTAATGAAATTTTACTTTCACAGAATGATTTCCGAGATTTTATCAATGGAGAATACGAAAAACTAACTAATCAACAACAAGATTTATTGTTTTCAAATGCTTTAAAAGTATCAACTCACAGTGAAGATAACTTGCTAGTAAATCTTATTTTGCAGAAGAAGGTTAAGACTGAAATTCCTGAATATAGGATAGGGACTCAAGATGTGAATATTGAATTAGTTAAAAAGACTTATTTATTTTTAAAGAGTGTTTTAGGTAAAACAGATGTAAGCGAGATATTCTATTTTATTTTCAAACATAAAATTTTTAGATATCAAGATATGGAAGGTGTTAATACAGGATTAAGTCCTGATGATAAAGAATTTCCATCATACAGGTGGAAATATATAGTAATTTTGATTCACTTGTATGAACTAGATAAAGTACTTCAATTTTATGAATGGAGCAATACTATCTGGGGAGCCATAATGAAACTAAGTACAGAAGAGTTCCTCCGTTTTTGGATAGAATTTGGATTTATAAGTAATAAAGATCAGAATAAACCTGGGTATAATTCTAAAAATAAAGAATATATTTTTGTAAAAGATTTTAACACTTATGCTGACGAAGAAGATATTATTTTCTTAAAAGGAAGTATTAAGGAAAGATTAAACGAACTTGAAAAAGAAGGATTCAAATTCGAAGATTAAAAGCTAAAAGGAGTTGCCATGGTATCAGTAACACAACGTATAAAAGACATTCAGCAACCTCGAGGTGGTTATCTGCCCATCAAATTATTTTCAGTAGAGCAGTTCGAAGACCATAGAGTTCTGCATCCTGTAGAGTCTTTATCTCCTAGTTTAGTGGGGATTTGTGTGGACTACTTGACACGCTTTATGAAAGGGACAGAAGCCCATGATGCTTTCAGAATTTCTCTAAAGGGAGCTCAGATGGTTGGTATGGGAGACCTAGCAGAAGCACTGCTCGATTTGGTGACAGGATTGGACGATTTATCGATAGAAAGTGCGTGTCGTTTGGTTTCTTTTGATGTTGTTTATCGTGCAGGGAAACAGTATTATAAGCCTTTTGAGGAAATTATAGTAGATGCAGAAACGATAGAGAATATTCGTATCATGGTAGAACGAAGTCTTTGCTTTTTCGACCTCTATGGTCCTTTGGTAAAGGATGGTTTTAACTTTTTGGGAGGCTATACAGATACGATTGATAAGGGTGATGGAGATTTTCTGACCAAGGATACACTGTGGGATTTTAAGGTGACTAAAACAGCTCCTAATAAAGACCATACACTACAAGTCCTTGTCTACTATATCATGGGCCTACATTCCTTTGACCCTGACTTCCTGTCTATCGAAAATCTTGGATTTTATAACCCTCGAAAAAATATCGTTTATCAACTTCCAGTCTCTTCTATTCCTTTAGATTTGATTCAAACGATTGAAAATGAAGTGATTTGTTATAAATGAATGCTTGTTTAAAAATAAATTGCAAAACTTAGAAAGAAACATTATGGAAACAACACAAACGTCCCAGTCGCTCTACCAAGCCCTGTGGAATTCAGCGGATGTTCTCCGCTCCAAGATGGATGCCAATGACTACAAGTCCTATCTTTTGGGCATGGTCTTTTATAAGTACCTGTCTGACAAGATGCTCTTTTTCGTGGCGGAGACCATGGAAGAGGGGACGGATAGTCTTGAGGATGCCCTTGAGGTCTATCGTAACTACTACGAGGATGCGGATACCCATGAGGATCTGGTCTCTGTTATGAATGATGAGCTTAACTACATCATCAAGCCACACTTGACCTTTACGGCTCTGGTAGCACGTGTCAATGAGGGAACTTTCCAGCTGGAAGATCTAGCTCAAGGTTTTCGTGATATCGAGCAAAGCGACGACCTTTATGAAAACCTCTTTGAAGATATCGACCTTTACTCTAAAAAGCTAGGGGCGACTCCGCAAAAGCAAAACCAAACGGTAGCAGCGGTCATGAAAGAGTTGGCTGTGCTAGATGTGGCTGGTCATGCTGGTGATATGCTGGGGGATGCCTATGAGTATCTGATCGGTCAGTTTGCGACTGACTCGGGTAAGAAAGCTGGTGAGTTCTATACGCCTCAGCCTGTTGCCAAGCTTATGACTCAGATTGCCTTTTTGGGTCGTGAAGACCAGCTAGGTTTTACTATCTATGATGCGACTATGGGGTCTGGCTCTCTCTTGCTCAATGCTAAGAAATATTCTCATAAACCGCAGACAGTTGTCTACTTTGGTCAGGAGCTCAATACCTCGACTTATAACCTAGCACGGATGAATATGATCCTACACGGGGTTCCAGTTGAGAATCAATTTCTCCACAATGCCGATACACTGGATGAAGACTGGCCGACACAGGAACCGACCAACTTTGACGGTGTTCTCATGAACCCTCCATACTCTGCCAAGTGGTCAGCACATTCTGGCTTTATGTCGGACTCTCGTTTCAAACCTTTTGGGAAACTGGCGCCCCAGTCCAAGGCTGACTTTGCCTTCCTACTACATGGATATTACCACCTCAAGCAGGATAATGGGGTCATGGCTATCGTCCTTCCCC
>ERZ773006.788-NODE-788-length-12515-cov-19.8737_pt1 | contig 12515 bp, 7 predicted proteins | sample MGYA00580843_ERZ773006 | MGnify/ENA primary metagenome ERZ773006 (study PRJEB29015, sample SAMEA2738011) | human oral metagenome | biome: human oral; feature: human-associated habitat; material: dental | place: China | collected 2052 ... | reverse complement strand
ATGTAGAAAAAGCAACAAAACAAGTAATTGAATTCGTTGGAGCGGAAGGAAAAGCACCAAAAACAGATGTCCAAGATGGTTATAAATTCTTAGGGGAATATAATGATGAAACAAAAGAAACTACATGGAAAGAAAATACACACGCATATAGTAGTGTAGATGTTCCAGTCGTGGAAAACTATTTCGCAGATAAAAAACAAGCAGGCGGGAAAGAAGTTACGCCAGAAAAACCAGAAGTAACAGACACAGTAACGTATAAACACCTAGGAAAAATAATTCCGGTAGATGAAAAAGGAAATTTAATAGAAAATGCACCGACACCAGACTATCTAAACGACTTAAAAGATCCAACACAAGCATTGGAAACACCAGTACCAGAGTTAAAAGGATATACATCAACAGTAAAAAGTGTCGTGCCAAAAGAATTGGATGTTGATACAAAAGTAGTATACAAAGAAAAACTTACTGATGTAGAAAAAGCAACAAAACAAGTAATAGAATTCATTGGAGCAGAAGGAAAAGCTCCGAAAACAAACGTCCAAGAAGGGTATAAATTCTTAGGAAAATATAATGAAAAAACAAAAGAAACTACATGGAATGAAAAAACACATACTTATAATAGTGTAGATGTTCCAGTAGTGGAGAAATATTTCGCAGATAAAAAACAAGCAGGTGGAAAAGAAGTTACGCCAGAAAAACCAGAAGTAACAGACACAGTAACGTATAAACACCTAGGAAAAATAATTCCGGTAGATGAAAAAGGAAATTTAATAGAAAATGCACCGACACCGGAATATCTAAATGATTTAAAAGATCCAACACAAGCATTGGAAACACCAGTACCTGAGTTAAAAGGATATACACCAACAGTAAAAAGTGTTGTGCCAAAAGAACTTGATGTCGATATAAAAGTAGTGTACAAAAAAGATGTAGTAAAACCGCCTAAGGAAGAAACACCAAAAGTTCCAGAGAAACCAAAAGAAAAACCAAAAACACCGGAGGTTCCGATAGAGACACCAAAAACACCAAAAGTTCCAAAAGAAACTCCAAAAACCCCAGATGTTCCAAAAGTAGAACAACCACGTGTTCCGAAAACTCCTAAGAAAGAAGTTGCGGAAAAACCAAAAACACCAGAAATTCATAAAGTTGAAGTTAAACCAATACCAGAAGTTCAAAAAAGAGATAGTGCTAAGTTACCAAATACAGGAATAACGCAAACAGAAACTACGATTTTAGGAATGTTAATATTGTTATTGACTGGTTTTGTAGCTAGACTTTCAAGAACTAAGGAAAACTAGGAAATATAATTTCTAATATAAAAATTAAATTAATAGTAGCGTAGCGGTACAAAACTGTTACGCTATTAGTTTTTATTTTTAATAAAAGAAAAAGAGTATGGAAATCCATACTCTTTAAAGTTTTTTATACACTAATTGACTATTTAGAAAGTTTACGTCTAACTGCAAGTCCGATAAGTCCGATTAAACTTAATCCTAATGCAGTAGTGCTAGAAGAATTAACACCTGTGCTTGCTAATTCTTCAGATTTAGCTTTTGCAGGTTTAGCTTCTTCAGGTTTCGCAGATAATTGAGTAACAGCAGGTTTTTGTCCAAAATCTACGTTTTGAGCAGCTGCAGCGCCATTAACTGATCCAAGGTTTTGACTAGGATCTACTACTTCACCAGCAGCTCCACCACCTTGTTGTCCAACTCCGCCTTGACCTCTATTAGGAGTAGTTCCTTCTGGTTGAGGTTGAGTTTCGTGTAATTTTACTTTGTAGATATGTGTAGTGACACCATCTTTATTTGTAGTGTTTACAAATTCATATCCAGCGATATCTTTTTTATCTGATTTTCCTACCATAGCATCTGTGATATCGTGATTGTCAGAATCAACGTATCTAGTAACTTTTAATTCAGGAACTTCATTAACAGCAGCTTCAACAGCGTTAACTCCGCCTTTGAATTCTGGAAGTTCAGGTTGAACAAGTGCATCTCCGTTAGAAGCTTCAGGTTTAGTTGGTTTTGGAGCTTCTCCGTCTGGTTTACCAGGAACAGTTGGAGGTGTTGTATCATTTACTCCACCGTTGAATTCAGGATTAGTAGGTTGAGTAGGTGCATTATCATCGTTAACAGCACCGTTGAATTCAGGTTTTTCTTCAGCAGTAGGAGCTTCAGCATCGTTTACCCCACCATTGAATTCAGGAGCATTAGGAACAGTAGGAACTTCGTCAGGTTGTTTAGCATCACCTGTAGGAGCTTCAGCATCGTTTACCCCACCATTGAATTCAGGAGCGTTAGGAACAGTAGGAACTTCATCTGCTTCCTTAGCAGGTTCAGTAGTTGCTTCATCATCATTTACTCCACCACTGAAGTCTTTATGTTCTTCGCCTTTAGGAACTTCTTTTAAGTTTTCGATATAACCTAAAGTTGCGTTGTAATCATCAGTTAGTTCATCGATTGCATCTTTGTAAGCTTTTACTACTTCGTTAACTTTGTCGAATTTAGCTTGGGCTTCATCAGCAGCAGTTTTAGCAGAAGCAACAGCAGCTTCTAATCTAGTTACAGCATCTTGTAATCCATCTTGGATAGATTGTTCAGCATTATTTTTCTTAGCTGTTTCAAGAGCAGCTTTAGCTTTTTCTAAAGTTTCTTTTTGTTTATCTAATGCAGCATTTTTTTCTTCTACTGCTTTAGCTTTTTCAGTAGCATCAGCTTTATCTTTATCAGCTACTTTAGTTAATTTTTCGATTTTTTCAGCTATATCATCAGCGATATCTTGAAGTTTTTTAACGATTGGTTTAGAAGCTTCTTTGTTGTAAGCAGCGTCTAATTTTTCTTTATCAGCAGCTGGAAGCTCAGATAAAGGTTTACCTTCTTGTTTTGTAGCACCGATTTCGTCTGCTTGAGGATCTTGATCTTTAGTAGCTTCAGCAGTAGTATTTTGATCTTCTAATTCTTTAGCAGCTTCTGTAGCTGTGATGACACCGTCTTGGATAGCTTTTAGTAACGCGTCTTTACCAATTGCAGCTTTAGCTTCTTCGATAGCTTTAGATTTGTCAGTGATTTTAGCATTTTTGTTAATTTCAGCTTCTGCATCTTTTTCAAGTTGCTCTAAAGCAGCTTGAAGAGCTTCTAAGTTATCTTTTTCTTCTTTTTTAAGTTCTTCAACTTTAGCTTTAGCTTTTTCAGCCTCTTCTTTAGCTTTAGCTAATTCAGCCTCTGCGTCAGCTTTTGCTTTATCAGCTTCATCTTTTTTAGTTTGAGCAGCTGTCACATCGTCAGCTTCTTTTTTAGCTTTAGCTGTAGCTTCTTCAACTTTTTTAGCTTCTTCAGCAGCTTTTTTCTCTAATTCAGCAACTTTATCGTCAGCTTCTTTTTTGGCTTCAGCAGCTTTTTCAGCTTCTGTTTTTTCTTTTGGAGCTTCAGGTGTAGGTTCTTCTTTTTTAGGTGGGTTTTTAGCTTCTTCTTCTTTAGCAGCTTTTACTTCTTCTAGAGTTTTGTTGTACTCATCAGTAAGTTTGTTTAGTTCTTCAGCGTAAGCTTGAGTATCTGAAGCAGCTTTATCGAATGCAACTTGTGCAGTATCGCGAGCTTTTTCGATAGCTTTAACAGCTTTATCTAATGAAGCAACGATATCAGCTTCAGAACCATTATCTTTAGCTGATTTTAATGCTTCTTTAGCTTCTTTTAATGTGTCTTCTTGTTTTTTAAGAGCTTCAGCTTTTTTATCTTCTTCAGCTTTTAATGCATCAGTATCTTTTTTAAGAGCATCGATTTCTTCACCTAAATCATCAGCTTTATCTTGAAGTTTTTCTGACGCAGGACGAGCAGCATCAGCTTTTTCAGCTTTATCAATTCCAGCTTTAATATCTTTTGGAAGTTGATCTTTAGTTGAAGGGTTAGCTTGAGTTGCACCAGCATCAGCAGTAGCAGCTTGGTCTTTATTTCTTAATTTTTTCTCAGTTTCTTTATTAGCTTCAGCTTTTTCGTTATCATCTGCTAATTCTTTAAGAACATCACCCGCTTTTAAATCACCAGATTCTACAGCTGCTAATAAGTCTTCTTTACCTAGTACTTTTTTAGCATCTTCTTTGTTTGTAATTTTAGAATCAGAATCGATTTCTTTTTCTAGGTTAGATAAAGATTCTTTTAGAGCGTCTTTAGAATCAGCTTCTTCTTTTTTAGCGTCTTCTTCTTTTTTAGCTTCTTCTTTAGCTTTAGCGTCAGCTTCAGCAGCTTTAGCTTTAGCAGCTGCTAATTCATCATCTGCAGTTTTTTTAGCTTCTTCAGCTTTAGTTTTTGCAGCATCAGCTTCAGCAGCCTCTTTTTTCTCAGTTTCAAGTTTTGTAGCTGCTTCGTTAGCTGCCGGAGTAGTTGTGTCTACTTTTGCTTGAGCTTCAGTAACTTTTTCTTCAGCTTTTTTAGCATCAGCTTCAGCTTGTTTAATTTCTGGGCTTGTAACTGCTGATTTAGGAGTTGCAGTTTCTCCAGCAGGTTGTGGTGTAGTAGCTGCAGGTTGTGTAGTTGCAGGTTGTGTGGCTGCGGGTTGTTCTGTTGTTTCAGCAGCGTGTGCTACAGCTGCTCCAGTAGTCGCAACACCGATACCAACAAGTACAGATGCTACACCTACCTTAAATTTACGTAATGAATATTTTCTTTGTGTTGTCATAAAATAAATCCCCTTTTTCTAAAAAATAATAATGACTATGTTTCTAAATTGTTTGTTTTAAAGTTATAAACAGAACTTTTAGAGACAATTAGTGTATTCATAATTTCTATTATACTAGAAGAAAAACTATAAAACAAGAACTTTGGTAAGTTATGTAATTTAATGCTTGTATAGTAAAGTTATGTTTCGAAAATTTTAAAATAAATAAAATTTCATAAAAAAACAAACAAGTTAAAAATGAAAATTAAAATGTAAGCATATTAATACAGCGATATAAATAGATTATTGTTTCTGATAAAAATATAAATATAATTCTTAATAAATGGATATAATTGTTTAAAAAAATTAAATATTAAATTTATGTTACAAAAATTATGTAAAGCTTGAAATATTAATTTTTGTAACTAAAAGAAGTTTGATTTTAAGGTGTATTTTATATAGGGAACAATATAAAATGCATTAAATTTTTAAAAGAATATGTGTGCAATATAGATTTTTTTATCTGTATCAAATAAAAGAAGAATTCCAAAAAACAAGATGTTCGAATCTGAAATTTTGAAATTCTTCTAAAAATATATATTATTAATAATTATCTTCTAGTTTTCTGAATTCATCCCTAGTATGTTGAGGTAGACTCTTACCGTAGTCCATCATAAGGACGATGTCTTTAAATGCAGCTTTTGGAATAGCTAGGCGTTCTATGTCTTCAACTCCAACATCTAGATTAATATCGTCTATATGGTTTGATTTCAGTTTTTCTACAAAGTCTGGTTCTGCAACAAACGGTGAAGATAATCCAATCATATCTGCGTGTAAAATAGCTGCTTCGCATTTATCTACAGTATTGATACCACCTGATGCGATTAATGGAATTCTTCCATTTAAATGTTCGTAAACAACTTCGTTAATAAGGCGACCGTGATGCGGACCTTCTGCACGTACTGTATTTAGATAAATATTTTGTCCCCAGCTGGCAATTGCCATATATGATAGAGGGACTCGTTCTAATAACCAATCTGTAAGTTGATTAAATTCTTCAACTGTATAACCGACTTCTTCACCACGTGTTTCTTCAGGTGTTGCACGATAACCGAAGATAAAGTCTTTTGGTGCTTCTTTTTTGATTACTTCATATACATCTTCAAAAACTTCAAGGATGAAACGTGAACGATTTTCTAATGTATCCACTCCGTACTTGTCGTGTCGTTCGTTGGAGAATGTAGAGAAGAATGTCTGTAATAGAAGACGTTGGGCACTAGAAATTTCTAAACCATCGAAACCAGCTGAGATAGCACGACTTGCAGCACACTTATAATCTTCTCTTATTTTTTGTATATCTTCTATAGAAAGAGGATGAACGATATGTTCTACAGGTGAGTTTAGTTCCATATAACTTGGACCAACAGCGCGCTTATTAGTAGTAACATAGTGATTAGCGAAGCGCCCAGCATGTGTTAGCTGAAGGATAGCTTTTGCTCCACCAGATTTCATAGCTTGTGCCATCTTTTTAAGTCCAGGAATACATGCATCATCATGGACGCTAAAACCATATTCAAAAAGTTGACCTTCAAGATTTATATAAGCGGCTCCTGTGATCTGTAAAGGCGCTGTATTTTTTCGTCTTTCGGCATAAAGAAGATCTTCCTCTGTAATGAATCCTTCTGCGGTAGAAGAGTTCGTCGTCATAGGAGAAAGTACGAAACGATTTTCTAGTTCTATTCCGTTAGCTAATTTAACAGGTGTTAATAATTTTGATTTCATAAAAAATACCCCTTTAAGTAATGTAAATAACATACAACTAGAACCAATATATAAGTGACAAGAAAAAGCCGTACTAAAAAATATAATAGCTTCTATTTGATTTATGTAAATTTATAAAAGTTCAATAGATTAAATCACCATAATTTTTTTATAAAATTTTAAAGTAATGGTGCTAGGTGTGTGTACTTTTACTGAAAATGTGTTATAATAAATTCATAGTTTCAGAAAAGGTTTTCTTACAATTAATTATATCAGATAATTTACTATATAAAAAGATAAAAATGAATTTGAGAATAGATAAATTTTTTAATAGCCTTTTTAAAAAAACAGAGGATAGAAATTATGTAAATCTAAATAATATGTAAGAAGAGGAATAACTCAACAAAATCTATTTCTCCGAAATCGTGATTTTTGAGTCATTCCAAAATATAAAATAAATGTAAAACATAAGAGGATAATAATATGAAACTTAGTATTTTAGATTATGCTATAGTAGACGAAGGAAAGACTGCGATAGAGGCTATAGAAGAGAGTGTAGAACTTGCTCGCCTAGCTGAAAAACTAGGTTATAGTCGTTTTTGGATGGCTGAGCATCATCAGGTTCCTGCCTTAGCTAGTAGTAGCCCAGAATTATTAATGTTGCACCTTCTTCAAAATACAGAAAAGATACAAATAGGTTCAGGTGGAATAATGATTCCTCACTATACACCGTATAAAATTAGCGAATGGATCAAACTTCTAAGTGCTCTATATCCAAATAGGGTAAATCTTGGAATAGGGAATAATCCGGGGACCAAAGTAGTTCAGAAGTTGATGGATACTACACCTATAACGAGAGACGAGTACAATGATAGCTGTAGAGAATTACTAGAACTTCTTACAGGTACTGAAACACTAGTTCAACCACCGGAAGCGAAGGTAAGTCCAATGTGGCTATTATCTACTAGTGAAAAAAGTGCGAATCTAGCTGCGGAGCTAGGTCAAAACTATGTTTATGGTTTATTCTTTAATCAAGCTGTAGACTATATAGAAACAGCAAAAAGGTGTTTGAATACTTATCGTACTAAGATGCGTGAACAACAAAAAAAACCACAAGATGTTGTTGCGGTATTTATTGCGATAGGAGAAGATGAACAGGAAGCGAAAGATTTAGTACGCTGTTTAGATGTTTGGCTTCTTGGTAAGAAAGAATTTACAGAATTTGACAGATTCCCTAGTATAAAAACAGCTAAAGAGTATGAGATAAGTGAAGCGGAGATAGAAAAAGTAGATAAAAATAGAACGCGTTTAGTTTGGGGTGCGAAGGATGTAGTAGTCGAAAAACTAAAAAAATTAGCAGCAGAATTCGAATTAGAAGAGTTGATGTGTATACCTTTAGTACCAACAATAGAAAGAAGAAAAAATATTATTGAGATTTTAGCAAAAGAGCTAATGGAAAATGAGGAGAAAAATTAATGACTTGGAAGGCGATAGAGTTAGAAGAAAACAATGCCGAAAAACTAGCACAGCTAATAGATGAAGCCGAGGCGATAGTCATAGGAATAGGAGCTGGAATGTCAGCTGCGGATGGTTTTACATATATTGGAGAGAGATTTACGGGTAACTTTAAAGATTTTGTAGAAAAATATAAGTTTTTAGATATGTTACAAGCGAGTCTGTTTGATTTTCCAAGTTCGCAGGAATATTGGGCTTTTCAAAGTCGTTTCGTCTTGTTAAATTACTTTGATCAACCTGTTGGTGATAGTTATCTAGCGTTGAAAAATATTCTAAAAGATAAAAATTACCATATTATTACGACAAATGCCGACAATGCCTTTGATGTCGCGGGTTATGATATGGATAAAGTCTTTCATATTCAAGGGAAGTATGGGCTTATGCAGTGTAGTAAACATTGCCATGCGAAGACTTACCAAGATGAAGCATTAATGCGTAGACTGGCTGTAGAACAAGAGAATATGGAAGTTGACTACAGGTCTATTCCACTTTGCCCAGAATGTGGTGCACCGTTAGAGGTTAATAAACGAAATGCTGAAAAAGGTATGGTAGAAGATCCAATCTTTTTCGAACATCTTGATAAGTACAATGAATTTTTAGAAAATAATCGTGATAAGAAAACATTATTTATTGAAATAGGAGTAGGATTTACGACACCTCAATTTATAAAATATCCATTTTATAGAGAGCTTGATAAAAATCCTAATGCGTTAATGGTTACTATGAATCAGAAGAAATACCAATTTCCTGAAAGAATAGCTTCTAGGGTGTTATGGTTTAACCAGAATAGTAAAGAGTTAACGCTAGATGTGGAAGAATTATTGAAAAAGTAATGAGGCTTAAGACCTCGCATAAGTTGACTCTAAACACAGTACAATGCGCATAAATTTCGCGCGATATAATTTAATATTAGCTAAAAAAATACATTAACAAAAATTAAAAAATAAAGGAGAATAAACTATGTATTTAATAGAACCAATTAGAAACGGAAAATATTTACCAGATGGAGCGCTAGTAATGGCGATGCAAGTTTACGTACTTAACAATATCGATATTGATGAGACTGTAATCTTCCCATACTACTGTGAACCAAAAGTAGAAATCGGATTATTCCAAAATGCTGAAACTGAAGTAAACCATGAATATATGAAAGAAAAAGATATTATTCTAGTTCGTCGTGATACAGGTGGTGGTGCTGTGTACGTTGATAACGGTGCTGTTAACGTATGTTTCCTAATGCCCGGGGATACTGATGTGTACGGAAACTACAAAAAATTCTACCAACCAGCAGTAGACGTGCTTCATAGCTTAGGAGCTACAGAAGTAGAACAAAGAGGTCGTAATGACTTAACTGCTCGTGGTAAAAAAGTAAGTGGAGCTGCGATGACATTAGTACGTGGTAAAATCTACGGAGGATATTCATTACTTCTTGATGTAAACTACGAAGCGATGGTTAATGCCTTAACACCAAACCGTAAAAAAATTGAATCAAAAGGTATTGAATCAGTAAGAGCACGTGTAATGGGTATGCGTGAACTATTAAAACCTGAATACCAAAACGTAACAATCGATGAGTTTAAAAACTTAATCATCTGTGGATTAATGGGAATCGATGATATTAAAGATGCGAAGAGATATGAACTTACTGATGAAGACTGGGCTGCAATTGAAAAATTAGCAGATGAAAAATACCGTAACTGGGATTGGAACTACGGAAAATCACCACGTTATAACTACAACCGTGATGCTCACCTTGCGATCGGAACAGTTGATTTCAGTTTAGAAGTGGAAGAAGGACGTATTACAAAAGCGAAAATCTACGGAGACTTCTTCGGAAAAGGTAATGTAGCTGACGTAGAAGAAAAACTTATCGGAGTGAGAGTAAAAGAAGAAGATTTACTTGAAGCATTAGGAAGTATTGATTTAACTCACTATTTCGGAAATGTAGAAGCTAAAGAATTAGTAGACTTAATCTTAAGCTAGTTTTACAAACTATGTAAAAGAGGTGTGAGTTTATGGAAAAATTATTAACTCCCATAAAACTAGCAAATGGTGTGCAGTTAGAAAATAGGTTCGTACTGTCACCGATGACGACTAATTCTTCTACAAAAGATGGAATTATCACAAAAGAGGACTTGGATTATGCATTAAGACGTTCTAAGTCAGCGCCACTACAGGTAACAGGGGCAGCTTATGTCGATGTTGATGGGCAGTTGTTCGAGTTTGGTTTCGGTGCACATGATGATAGTTGTATTCCAGGACTTACTAAGATGGCAGCTGCAATGCAAGATGCTGGAGCGAAGGCTATTTTGCAATTGACTTATTCGGGTGCGGGTGCTAATTACTACGGGGTAAATCATAAGGTTTATGGTCCTAGTAAGTTGAAGTTGCACCTTCCGTTTGAACACGAGGTAGAAGAGTTGTCTCATGAGATGATCAATGTGATTAAACAAAAATATAAAGATGCTACGAGAAGAGCGATACGTGCAGGTTTTGCAGGGGTAGAAATATCAACAGCGCAAAAGTTAATGCTGCAGACGTTTTTCTCAACGGTATCGAATAAACGCCATGATGAATATGGTGTAGATTCACTAGAAAATAGAGCTAGATTTATACTAGAAGTTTTTGAAGCGGTGTATGAAGTTATAAAAAACGAAGCGCCTGAGGATTTTATTCTAGGATATAGAGCAACACCAGAAGAGACACGTGGTGCGATAATCGGTTATACTGTTGAGGAGTTCAATCAACTCACAGATTGGATACTAGAAAGAGTGCCATTATCTTACATTGCGATAGCCAGCTGGGGACAAAATATTTATCTAAATAAAGTTCGTGCTGAAGGACCTAACGAAGGTCGATTGATTAATGAAGTAGTTCATGAACATCTAGCGGGGCGCGTTCCTTTGATGGCGACTGGAGGAATTAATAGTATAGAAAAAAGCCGTGAAGCTATTATGCACGCTGAGATGATTGGATTATCTAGTGTTTTTGTTGCAGAACCGGATTTTGTAGCTAAATTCCAAGAAAATCGTGAGGAAGATATTAATCTAGATGTAGGTGTGGAGGATATCGAAAGACTGGCGATTCCCAAAGCTGCGTTTAAAGATATCGTGCTTATGATGGATTACGGAAAGAGTCTGCCACAACACACGAGAGATGAATTTAGAAAATTAGAAGAAAATTACTAAGAAGACTGTTATGATTTATAGAGAGAATTAATTATATTAATAGCAGACTATTAAGATGAAGCGGCTACTATTATCTAAGGTTGAACTTGAATAATAGTAGCTGTTTATATTGTAGTGTTTTAGAAGACGAGGAGTGCTTATGTATTTAATAGAGCCGATAAGAAATGGACAATATATTTATGATGGAGCAGTAGCTTTAGCGATACAAGTACATGTATTGAATAAATTGAATTTAGATGAAGATATAATATTCCCATATTGTTGCAAACCGAAGGTGCAGATAGGTCTTTTTCAAAATGCCGAAAAAGAGATTAACCATGAGTACATGAAAGCTCACGGAATCACCCTTGTTAGACGTGATACAGGTGGAGGCACGGTATTTTTAGATGAGGGGGCTGTGAATATCTGCCTTATTATGAATGGTGATAGTAATGTTTATGGTAACTTTAAAAAATTCTATGAACCTGCGGTAAATATCCTACATGATTTAGGTGTGAATGAGGTTGAACAAACAGGGCGAAATGACCTTGTTGTCGATGGAAAGAAAGTTAGCGGAGCTGCGATGACTCTTGTTAATGGTAAAATTTACGGTGGATATACACTACTTCTGGATATTGATTATGATGCGATGGTAAATGTACTAACACCTAATCGTAAGAAAATTGAGTCGAAAGGAATTGATTCGGTAAGAAGCAGAGTTACAGGTCTTAGAGAGTATTTAGATGAGGAATATAGAGATTTATCTGTAGTAGATTTCAAAGATTTATATCTATGTCGTTTGTTTAACTGTGAAAGACTCGAAGACATAAAACGTTATGAACTTACAGAAGAAGATTGGCGAGAAATCGATGAGTTGCTTTCTAAAAAATATCAAAACTGGGATTGGAATTACGGAAAATCACCACGTTATAATTATAACAGAGATGCTCGTCTTGGAATTGGGACTGTTGAGTTTAATCTGGAAGTAGAAGCGGGACGAATCACAAAAGCTAAGATTTACGGAGACTTTTTCGGGAAAGGTAATGTCGGTGATGTTGAGGAGAAACTAATCGGAGTAAGGGTAAAAGAAGAAGATTTACTAGAAGTGTTAAAAAGTATCGACTTATCACATTATTTCGGAAAAGTAGAAGCGCAAGAATTGGTAGATTTGATATTGAGTTAAGGTGAATATTAAATGATATCTTGACGCAGTGACCTATTAGTTTTTAGTTCTAACTGAAATTAAAAATCAATTTCTGTAGAATTAAAGTTTTTGTTGACTTTTTTTTATTTATGTTGTATAATTTTCACTTCAGTAAAAAATCAGTGTTAAATTATAACATTGATACTCAAGAAAAATTATAAAAAAGAAAGAAAGAGGTTGTAAAATGAAAAAATTAGCAAAAGCTTTATGGATTGAAA
>ERZ773006.784-NODE-784-length-12549-cov-44.2576_pt1 | contig 12549 bp, 10 predicted proteins | sample MGYA00580843_ERZ773006 | MGnify/ENA primary metagenome ERZ773006 (study PRJEB29015, sample SAMEA2738011) | human oral metagenome | biome: human oral; feature: human-associated habitat; material: dental | place: China | collected 2052 ... | reverse complement strand
CTTGGCGACCATCGAAGGTAAAGCTAGTCCAGCCATTGATGGTGAAGGGTTCTCCGAGCTCGACTGTACGGTCAACCGGATCCACTTCGATGACTTGAAAGGCTTCCATGTGATCGGCAGCAGCCTTGTGATTGAGTACCACATCGGCCATAGGCTGGATCCCATGTGCTTTTAGTGCTTGAATGGCTTGAAGATAGTCTTCTTTGAAACCATACTTGGTGCGGACAGTCCCTTTCTGGTTGAACTCACCAAGGTCAAATAGGTCATAGACCCCATAGCCTACATCTTTTTCGTTGGTAGCTTTAAAAGCTGGTGGCATCCAGACATGGCTGATACCGAGATCGGCTAGGTGTGGAGTATCTTCAGCTAGACGCGTCCAGTGCTGGCCGTCGTGGGGCAGATACCATTCAAAGTATTGCATGAGTGTTTGATTTTGCATGATGTTTCCTCTTACTTGTCAATCTTGTTCTTTATTCTATCATAAAGTATCGGTTAGCTCAAACGTTTGCGTAAAACTGAATAATAAGTTTTTGACTATTTTATATAAAATGTTGATTTTTAAAATGAAAGCGCTATAATTATAGTAAATTACATAGATAAAGAGAGGAGATTTCTCATGATTGAATTTCAAAATGTTAGTAAGTTGTATGGTGATAAAGAGGCTTTGAGCAATCTCAATCTGCAGATTGAAAATGGAGAGATTATGGGCTTGATTGGCCATAATGGGGCTGGAAAATCGACCACTATAAAATCCCTAGTCAGTATCATTTCACCCAGCAGTGGTCGTATTTTGGTAGACGGTCAGGATTTATCGGAAAATCGCTTGGCTATCAAACGAAAGATTGGCTACGTAGCAGACTCGCCTGACTTATTTTTACGCTTAACGGCCAATGAATTTTGGGAATTGATCGCCTCATCCTATGATCTGACTAGCTCTGACTTGGAGGCTAGTCTAGCTAGGCTATTGAGTGTTTTTGATTTTGCTGAAAATCGTTATCAGGTTATTGAAACCCTTTCTCACGGAATGCGTCAGAAAGTCTTTGTCATTGGGGCACTCTTATCTGATCCTGATATTTGGGTCTTGGACGAACCCTTGACTGGTTTGGATCCCCAGGCTGCCTTTGATTTGAAGCAAATGATGAAGGAACATGCACAAAAAGGCAAGACGGTCTTATTTTCAACCCATGTCTTAGAGGTAGCTGAGCAAGTCTGTGATCGGATTGCCATTTTGAAAAAGGGGCATTTGATTTATTGTGGTAGCGTAGAGGACTTGAGAAAAGACCATCCAGACCAGTCTTTGGAAAGTATCTACCTTAGCCTTGCTGGTAGAAAAGAGGAGGTTTCAGATGCGTCTCAAGGTCATTAAAAAATTAGTTGATATCAATATCCTCTATTCATCTCAAGAAGTTAATCTGGCTAACCTACGAAAGAAGCAAACTAAAAATCCTGGGAAAAAAGTAAATGTTTCCGCTAGAGTCCTAATTTCTTACATTTTTTCTAGTCTCTTGATGCTTATCTTTTTTAGTAATATAGCTATTCATTTTCCTTTTGAGGAAATGCCTATTTATTTTAGTGGAATGATTTCTTTTTTACTGTTGCTTGTCTTTTCAACTTCTTTAACAGCTTTTTACAATGTCTTTTATGAGAGTAAGGACTTGGCATCGTATAGGCCCTATGCTTTTAAAGAATCAGAGATTATAATTGCCAAAGGTCTGTCTGTCCTCTTGCCAGCTCTAGCTGGAATTATACCAATCCTAGCTTATTTTCTAGTCCTCTACATTAGGCTAGCACCTTCTTTTTGGCTGGGTTTGCCTTTGATGTTGCTGTCCTTGGCCTTATTATTTGTCTCTTTGGCTTTAGTGATGGTAGTGGCAGTGCATTTCTTGGCTCAAACTGCGATTTTTAGAAAGTATCAGTCTATTTTTGCGAATGTGATGATTGGGATAGGGGTTCTCATACCTTTATTATTTGTCTTCTTTGTTCAGTCTACTTCTAGAGGTATAGGTAATCAGACTAAAGAAATTCCACCTCTTCTTTATCCTATTCATCTTTTTTACAAAATAGCAGTGGAGCCTTTTTCAACAGAAGCCATCTTGGGTTTGCTCGTTTGGATAACTCTAACTGTTTTCTTGCTTTACCTGACCAAAAAGAAAGTTCTTCCTCATTTTTATGACGTGATCCTACTTAACAGTGAGGAGAAGGTCGTAAAAGAACGTCGCAGTAAGGAGGGGCTTTCAACTACTAAAAAGGGCTTTTTCCGTATGGCTTTGCGCTATAACCTCTCCCTCTTGGGACAGGGAACTGGCGTGATTACAGTGCTTTTTACAAGTGCTTTTCTTCCTTATCTCATGATGATCGGTCTGATTTCCAAAATTCGAGATTCTCAGTTAGTTCCAGACATTCATCCTCCATACTGGTTACCCTTGTTTTTTGTAGGAATGTTTATAGCAGTTGTCAATAACAATATCACCAGCCTGCCTGCAATTGCCTTGTCCTTAGAGAGGGAAAATGTTGATTTTCTTAAGAGTTTACCCTTTGACTTCGCTCGTTATGTGAAAGTGAAATTTTGGATTATATTTGCTGTCCAGTCATTTTTACCAGTTCTGATTTTACTTGGTCTTTCTCTATACCTAGGCTTGCCAATCCTTTCGATGATTTACCTTCTTGTAGTCTGGACCCTTGCCAGTGTCATCCTTTCTTGCCACCATTACTTTAAGGACGTTAAAAATCTGTCAACCAATTGGAGTAACATTACGGACTTGGTGAACCGTTCAAATCGAATAGTAGCAATGGTTTTACTCTTAATTTATGGTTTGATCTTGTTGATTTCAGTCATTGTGAGTTCATTCTTGGTTCGGTCTCTATCTACTATCCTTGCCATCAGCTTGGGAGTAGGAGCTCTTATCCTCTTTCTTGGTCTTGCTATTTTTAGCTATCGTTACTACCTGTCACGCATATTAGCAGAAGTAGAAAAAAGATGAGCTAGTTGGTCGCTTGCTTGATAAATTTGATAAAAAGAAATGCTCCTCCACGATGGAAGAGCATCTTTTATTGTGATTTTGATTCGGTTTCTGCCGACTCTGGGTGGAGTTCTTGGTAACTTGGTGCCTTGAAAAGGTCAGTACTGGTCTTACCTTGTCGTTGGCTAAAGAGGCTAGTTGACTGACTTCCTTTTTCCTGTTCAATCTTTTGCAGAATTGGCAAAGAATTGAGGTAAGAAATACTTTCTGTATCAACTTTTCCAAGATGATCTTTTTGGTAGAAACGTATTAAATCACCAGTTTGAATCTGGTCGCTGATTTTTAGCTGTTGACTAGCTGCTTGACGAACAATTTCTAGTTCAGTCTGAGCTTGTTCATCAAGATTGCTGATTTCAAGACCGCTCTCAGTATAGTAGGTTCGTCCGTCATAACTGGTGTAATTTGGTGTGACGAAGGAATTGGCAGTCCGAAAGGCAACGATTTCTTGATGGTCTGGTGATAGGAGGTCTTGTCCAACTTGAAGGAAGGAATTGGACTCAATACCAAGGAGGTGTTCGAGAGTCGGTAAGATATCGATTTGTCCACCGTAGGTATTGATGATTTTCCCTTTTTCATAACCAGGCATGACCGCCATAAAAGGTACTCGTTGCAACATGGCATTGTCGTAATTCGACCAGTTCTCAGAAGTCTTTCCAATCAAAGGTGCCAGGTCAGGATTGCGGGAATTGGAAATGCCATAATGGTCTCCGTAGATGACGATGATGGATTTTTCATAGAGGCCACTTTCTTTGAGATAGTCAAAGAAGGCCTTGATAGCACTATCTAGATAGTTTGCTGTTTGGAAGTAGCCATTGATGGTTTCATCTTTGGTTTTAGCCAGTGGGAAACCAAGCTCATCGCCTGTCAGATTGCTAGCATAGGGATAGTGATTGGACACCGTGATATACTTGGCATAAAAAGGCTGCTGCAAGTGCTCCAGATATTGGATAGAATCTTTCATCATGATTTTATCATTTAAACCATATTGGAAAGAGTTGCTACTGTCTTGTTTAGTAAAATAGGAAGCATCAAAGAAGTATTGGTAGCCCCACTGTTTGTAGGTTGTATTTCGATTCCAGAAGGTCCCGATATTACCGTGAAAGACAGCACTCGATTGGTAGCCATTTTTTGATAGGATAAAAGGCGCAGCTTGCTGGGTATTTGTACCTCCATAGTTAACCATAAAGGAACCTTGGTCAAGTCCAAACAAACCGGTTTCTAGCATGGTTTCTGCATCTGAGGTTTTACCAGCCTTGACTTGGTTAAAGATATTCGAAAAGGCGAGGGTTGCTTGCGAATGGTAGATGGAATTAAGGAAGGGAGTGACTTCATGCTCAGTTCCATCTATGTTGAGTTTATAGTCCAGTAGGAACTGCTGAAAACTCTCCAAGTGGAGATAAATCACATTTTTCCCTTTGGCAAGGCCAAAATAGTCTGGATTGGGCTTAGCAGAATGTTCTTGAATATAATCTGTAATGGGTTGAAGATCGGTCTCAGAGGCCTTGGCACGTTCCTTGTTTGCACTGTAGGATTGGTTGGCGCTATAGCCTAAAAAGGCTGGTAAACTGAGGGCGCGGACAACATAATAATTAGAAAATCCTCGCGATAGGAGATCGGGACGCTCAATTTCAGCCAAGAAAAGGTTAGCTGAAAAGAGCAGGGCCGAGAGAGCAGTGATAGCAACACTGGAGCGGAATTTGAAAGGTCTCCTATCCAACTGGATGAATTTTTTATAGAAAAGGAAAGCCAGCAGTGGGAAATCCATAAAATAGATGAAATCCCAAAAGCGCAGTAACTCTAGTTCCGCAGTACCAACAGACACCTTGCTGACCACTTTCATGGTATTAGCCGTGATAAAGTCGCTAAATTCTCGATAGTAAAAGACATTGGAATAGAGCCAAATGAATAAAAGGCTATAAATAGCTATGCTAAGACTGTAAAAGGCCTTGGTTGAGCGAGCATAGAGGGCTAGAGCCAGCAGGAGGAGTCCCAAGGGAAGGGGATTGAAAAAGGCGATAAAGGCAAGGTAACTCCCTTGCAGCTTGCCCAATTGAATATCTAAATTAAAGTCAACGGCATAGGCTAATAAGGTTTTGAGCCAATAGAGGATTAAAAGGGTTAGGACAAAACCCAGTCTGGTACCCATGGCTTTTTGGATTTTGTTAAAATTGATTCTCACACAATTACTTCCTAAGTTTTTATTAGTATTAGTATACCATTTTTTAAAACTAGAGTAAAAAAGCAAGGGTAGTTTCTTTTTTGAGAATTGTCACAAAATTTGCTATAATAGGGACTATGAATAAAATAAGAGTCAGCAAAAGGGTTGAAAAAAAGCTTTCAAAGGGACTAGTTTTACTAGAAGCCAGTGATCTTGCAGATGTTCATCTCAAGGATCAGGAAGTAGAAGTTCATAGTCAAGATGGAAACTTTCTTGGTACTGCCTACCTTTCTCAGCAAAACAAGGGCTTGGGCTGGTTTGTGAGCACAGACAAGGTGACCTTCAGTCAAGCTTTCTTTGAAACGCTGTTTAGACAAGCTAAAGAAAAGAGAAGTGCCTACTATCAAGATGATTTGACAACTGCCTTTCGTCTCTTCAACCAAGAGGGAGATGGCTTTGGCGGTCTGACAGTGGACCTTTATGGCGACTATGCTGTCTTTTCTTGGTATAACTCTTATGTTTATCAGATTCGCAAGGTTATCTCAGAAGCCTTTAGACAGGTTTTTCCTGAGGTTTTAGGGACCTATGAGAAGATCCGCTTTAAGGGTTTGGACTATGAATCTGCCCATGTTTATGGTCAAGAAGCACCTGACTTTTTCACTGTTTTGGAAAATGGTGTCCTCTATCAAGTCTTTATGAATGATGGCTTGATGACAGGGATTTTCCTAGACCAGCATGAAGTTCGCGGTAGTTTAGTGGATGGATTGGCTATGGGTAAATCCTTGCTCAATATGTTTTCCTACACAGCAGCCTTTTCAGTAGCTGCGGCCATGGGAGGAGCAAGCCAGACTACTTCGGTTGACCTAGCTAAACGTTCACGAGAATTGTCTCAAGCGCATTTTCAGGCAAATGGAATCAGCACCGACGACCATCGTTTTATAGTCATGGATGTCTTTGAATACTTTAAATACGCTAAGAGAAAAGGCTTGACCTATGATGTGATTGTCCTAGATCCGCCTAGCTTTGCTCGGAATAAAAAACAAACATTTTCTGTGGCCAAGGATTATCACAAGTTAATTTCCCAGAGTCTTGAGATTTTAAATCCTGGAGGAATTATCATTGCCAGTACCAATGCTGCCAATGTTTCCCGGCAGAAATTTACAGAACAAATTGATAAAGGCTTTGCAGGAAGAAGTTACCAGATTTTAAACAAATACGGTCTTCCAGCAGATTTCGCCTATAATAAAAAAGATGAAAGTAGTAATTACCTCAAGGTGATTAGTATGAAGGTTAGTAAATGAAATTAATCGTTTCAGTAATGCCAAGAAGTTTAGAGGAGGCTCAGGCTCTGGATGCCACGAGGTATCTGGATGCCGACATCATTGAATGGCGCGCCGACTATCTGCCTAAGGAAGCGATTTTGCAGGTAGCTCCAGCCATTTTTGAAAAATTCGCAGGTCGTGAGTTGGTTTTCACGCTGCGAACTCGCGCTGAAGGGGGAGAAATCGACCTTTCTCCAGAAGAATATATCCATCTAATCAAGGAAGTGGCGCAACTCTATCAACCAGACTATATTGATTTTGAGTACTATAGCTACAAGGATGTTTTTGAGGAAATGCTGGACTTCCCAAATCTTGTTTTGAGTTACCACAATTTCCAAGAAACACCTGAAAATATGATGGAAATCTTGTCAGAGTTGACGAGCTTAAATCCAAAACTTGTCAAGGTTGCAGTGATGGCTCACACAGAGCAGGATGTCTTAGACTTGATGAACTATACACGAGGCTTTAAAACCCTCAATCCTGAACAGGAGTATGTGACCATTTCTATGGGCAAGGTGGGCAAAGTTTCTCGTATCACTGCGGATGTGACTGGTTCTAGCTGGTCCTTTGCTAGTTTAGATGAGGCCAGTGCCCCAGGTCAGATTTCTCTAGCTAACATGAAAAAAATTCGGGAGATTTTGGATGAAGCTTGATGGCTATACACGTTTAGCTGCCGTTGTTGCCAATCCTATTAAGCATTCTATTTCCCCCTTTATTCACAATAGGGCCTTTGAGGCGACAGCTACCAATGGTGTTTACGTGGCTTGGGAGATTGAAGTGGCTGACTTGGAAGTCACAGTGGCTAATATTCGTCGCTACCAGATGTTTGGCATCAACCTGTCCATGCCCTATAAGGAGCAGGTGATTCCTTATTTGGATGAGCTGAGCGATGAAGCGCGCTTGATTGGTGCGGTCAATACGGTTGTCAATGAGAATGGCAATTTAATTGGATATAATACAGATGGCAAGGGATTTTTTAAGAGCTTGCCTTCTTTTACAATTTCAGGTAAAAAGATGACCCTGCTGGGTGCAGGTGGTGCGGCCAAGTCTATCTTGGCACAAGCTATTTTGGATGGTGTCAGTCAGATTTCTGTCTTTGTTCGTTCAGTTTCTATGGAAAAAACAAGACCTTACCTGACCAAGTTACAGGAGCAGACAGGCTTTAAAGTGGACTTGTATGCTTTAGAAGATGTTCCTGAACTGCAAGCAAGGATTGCTGAGTCGGATTTACTGGTCAATGCGACAAGTGTAGGGATGGATGGTCAATCATCTCCAGTTCCTGAAAACATTGTCCTATCAGAAACTCTTTTAGTAGCAGATATCATTTACCAACCCTTTGAAACACCATTTTTGAAATGGGCCAGAAGTCAGGGCAATCCAGCAGTCAATGGTCTGGGAATGTTGCTCTATCAAGCTGCAGAAGCTTTTCAACTGTGGACAGGAAAGGAAATGCCAACAGAAGAAATTTGGCAGTCCTTAACAGAAAAATACCAATAAAGAAAGGGAGATTCTCCTATGAAAATCAGAATCGATATTCCTCATCATCCTTATGATATTCAGATTGAAAAAGGTTGTCTAGCTCAGGCTGGTCAATGGTTGCGAGAACTCTGGCAACCTCAAAAAGTGGTTATCGTGACCGATAACCATGTAGCTTCTCTTTATGCAGAGAAGGTCAAGCTCAGCCTAGAAGATGCTGGTTTTCAGGTAGCAGTTTTTGACTTTTTAGAAGGGGAAGAAAGAAAGAATTTAACTACTGTTCAGAAAGTCTATGAATTTCTAGTTAAGCAGGGGTTGACTCGTAGCGATGGAATCGTTGCTCTTGGTGGCGGTGTCGTTGGGGACCTGGCTGGTTTTGTAGCCTCTACCTATATGCGGGGGATTCATTTTGTTCAGATTCCGACTAGTTTGACAGCTCAGGTTGATTCTTCTATCGGCGGAAAGACAGGTGTCAACACTCCATTTGCTAAAAATATGGTGGGAACCTTTGCCCAGCCAGATGGGGTTTTGATTGACCCGTTTGTTCTTGAAACGCTCGGAAAGAGAGAGTTGATTGAAGGGATGGGTGAGGTCATCAAGTACGGCTTGATTGAGGATCCAGAACTATGGACTCTATTGACGGAACTGGATGGTTCTGTAGAGAGCATTCTGGAATATGCAGAGACCTTGATTGAACATTCTTGTCAGGTCAAGCGCAAGATGGTGGTTGAGGATGAGTTGGACAATGGTGTACGCCTTTACCTCAACTTTGGCCACACTATTGGCCATGCCATTGAAGCGACGGCTGGTTATGGCAAGGTCATGCATGGAGAAGCTGTGGCCATGGGCATGGTGCAGATTTCCAAGGTTGCTGAGGAAAAAGGCCTCATGTCAGCTGGAATAACCCAGTCCATCACAGCTATGTGTCAGAAATTTGGTTTGCCTGTTGACTATGAAAACTGGGATGTTGACAAGCTTTATCAGGCTTTGACTCATGATAAGAAGGCGCGTGGCAATACTTTGAAATTGGTCTTGGTACCAGAGCTTGGTTCTGCAACCATTCACCCAGTTTCTCTGGAAGAGATGAAAGACTACTTGGTAAAATAAGGAGAGTGTATGAGATATTTAACTGCAGGTGAATCACACGGACCCCGTCTGACGGCTATCATTGAGGGAATTCCAGCTGGACTTCCTTTGACAGCAGAGGATATCAATGGCGACCTTAAACGCCGTCAGGGTGGCTACGGCCGCGGTGGTCGTATGAAGATTGAGAGTGATCAGGTTATCTTTACTTCAGGCGTTCGCCATGGGAAGACGACAGGGGCTCCCATTACCATGGATGTCATCAATAAGGACCACCAAAAATGGCTGGATATTATGTCTGCAGAGGACATTGAAGACCGCCTTAAAAGCAAACGAAAAATCACCCATCCTCGTCCAGGTCATGCGGATTTGGTTGGGGGTATCAAGTACCGTTTTGATGATTTGCGAAATTCTTTGGAGCGTTCATCTGCCCGTGAAACCACCATGCGGGTGGCAGTTGGGGCAGTAGCCAAACGCCTCTTGGCTGAGCTGGATATGGAGATTGCCAACCATGTCGTAGTCTTTGGTGGCAAGGAAATCGATGTTCCTGAGAATCTCACAGTTGCTGAGATTAAGGAAAGAGCTGCCCAGTCTGAAGTTTCTATTGTCAACCAAGAACGGGAACAGGAAATCAAGGATTATATTGACCAAATCAAACGTGACGGTGATACCATCGGTGGGGTTGTGGAGACAGTCGTCGGAGGTGTTCCAGTTGGTCTTGGTTCCTATGTCCAATGGGACAGAAAATTGGATGCAAGATTGGCCCAAGCTGTTGTCTCTATCAATGCCTTTAAAGGGGTGGAATTTGGTCTTGGCTTTGAAGCTGGTTATCGTAAAGGCAGCCAAGTCATGGATGAAATTCTCTGGTCTAAAGAAGACGGTTATACCCGCCGTACCAATAATCTAGGTGGCTTTGAAGGTGGTATGACCAATGGGCAATCTATCGTTGTTCGAGGCGTGATGAAGCCCATTCCTACTCTCTACAAACCACTCATGAGTGTGGATATCGAAACCCACGAACCTTACAAGGCAACTGTTGAAAGAAGTGATCCGACCGCTCTTCCAGCTGCAGGTGTAGTTATGGAAGCTGTTGTGGCAACGGTTCTGGCACAAGAAATCCTTGAAAAATTCTCATCAGACAATCTAGAGGAATTAAAAGAAGCGGTAGCCAAACACCGAGACTATACAAAGAACTATTAAGGAGTTCCTATGGCAAAAACAGTCTATATCGCAGGTCTTGGTTTGATCGGTGCCTCGATGGCACTTGGTATCAAACGCGATCATCCAGATTATGAAATTTTAGGTTATAATCGCAGTCAAGCTTCGAGAGATATCGCCTTGAAAGAAGGCATGATTGACCGTGCAACGGATGATTTTGCTAGCTTTGCTCCTTTGGCAGATATCATCATTCTCAGCTTGCCAATCAAACAAACCGTTGCTTTTATTAAGGAATTGGCCAACTTGGACTTGAAAGAAGGCGTCATTATTTCAGATGCTGGTTCGACCAAGTCAGCCATTGTGGATGCGGCGGAGCAATATTTGGCTGGCAAACCTGTTCGCTTCGTCGGAGCCCATCCCATGGCTGGTAGTCACAAGACAGGGGCTGCTTCTGCGGATGTCAATCTTTTTGAAAATGCCTATTATATCTTTACACCTTCGAGTCTGACAGGTCAGAATACTCTTGAGGAAATGAAGGATTTGCTTTCAGGTCTTCATGCTCGCTTTATCGAGATTGATGCCAAGGAGCATGATCGTGTGACTTCTCAGATTAGCCATTTTCCTCATATTCTGGCTTCCAGTCTCATGGAACAGACCGCGGTCTATGCTCAAAAACATGAGATGGCAAGGCGCTTTGCGGCCGGTGGTTTTCGAGATATGACTCGAATTGCGGAAAGCGAGCCAGGTATGTGGACTTCCATTCTCTTGTCCAATCGTGAGACTATTCTAGATCGAATTGCGGATTTCAAGGAGCGCCTAGATGAGGTTGGACAAGCCATCAGCAAGGGAGATGAAGAGCAAATCTGGAACTTTTTCAACCAAGCGCGTGAGCAACGTCAGGCTATGGAAATCCATAAGCGTGGTGGCGTGGATAGCTCTTATGACCTCTATGTCGATGTTCCCGATGAAGAAGATGTCATCCTGAGGATTTTGGAACTGCTACGTGGAACTTCCTTGGTCAATATTCATATTAACGAGGAAAACCGTGAAGATATTCACGGAATTCTACAAATTTCATTTAAAAACGCTCAAGATTTAGAACGAGCTGAGAACCTCATAACAGAAAACACCGACTACACAGTCGTTATCAAATAAGGAGAAAATTATGTCAAATATTTACGATAGTGCAAATGAACTCAGTCGCGGTCTACGCGAATTACCAGAATACAAGGCTGTCAAAGCAGCTAAAGATGCGATTTCAGCAGATGCTGAGGCAAGCAAAATCTTTACAGAATATGTTGCTTTCCAAGAGGAAATTCAAAGACTAGCGCAGACAGGTCAAATGCCAGATGCTTCCTTTCAAGCGAAAATGGAAAACTTTGGCAAGCAGATTCAGGGGAATAGCCTCTTATCAGAATTCTTTACCAAGCAACAACAATTGGCCATTTACCTTTCTGATATTGAAAAAATTGTTTTCGAACCAGTTTCAGAATTGCTAAAATAAGAAAATAACTATCATAAAGTCAGAAATTTTTAAGGAATTTCTGGCTTTTTATGATAAAATAGGTAAAAGTATTGCAAGTATGAGGTCCAGTATGAAACTAAAAACAAACATTAGCCACTTACACGGCAGTATCCGAGTTCCAGGTGACAAATCTATCAGTCACCGTTCCATTATTTTTGGAAGCTTGGCTGAGGGTGAAACTAAGGTTTATGATATCTTGCGTGGTGAAGATGTCTTGTCAACCATGCAGGTATTTCGTGACCTCGGCGTAGAGATTGAGGATAAGGACGGTGTCGTTACTATTCAAGGTGTTGGGATGGATGGATTGAAAACACCTCAGAAAGCCCTGGATATGGGGAATTCTGGGACATCTATTCGTTTAATTTCAGGCGTTCTTGCTGGTGCAGACTTTGAAGTAGAGATGTTTGGAGATGATAGTCTTTCCAAACGTCCTATGGATCGTGTGACTATTCCACTGAAAAAAATGGGCGTTAGTATTTCAGGTCAAGCTGAGCGAGACCTGCCTCCCCTTCATTTAAAAGGGACGAAAAACCTAAAACCTATTCATTATGAGTTGCCAATTGCTTCTGCTCAAGTTAAGTCAGCCTTGATTTTTGCGGCCTTGCAGGCTCAGGGGGAGTCTGTAATTATCGAAAAAGAGTGCACTCGTAATCATACTGAAGATATGCTGCAACAATTTGGTGGTCATTTAAGTGTGGATGGTAAGAAAATCACAGTCCAAGGGCCTCAAAAACTGACTGGACAAAAGGTAATTGTTCCAGGAGATATTTCCAGTGCAGCCTTTTGGCTAGTCGCAGGTTTGATTGT
>ERZ773006.782-NODE-782-length-12590-cov-3.97367_pt1 | contig 12590 bp, 16 predicted proteins | sample MGYA00580843_ERZ773006 | MGnify/ENA primary metagenome ERZ773006 (study PRJEB29015, sample SAMEA2738011) | human oral metagenome | biome: human oral; feature: human-associated habitat; material: dental | place: China | collected 2052 ... | reverse complement strand
AAAATGGGAGTAAGGGATAAATCCCCAACTCCCATTCATTCACCTTTGATCCTGATTCCCATTACTGCTACTATAAGAACCCAACAAATCCTCTCCGTAATCACAGTGCTTTTAAATATTGTGTCCTGCCAAGAAAGGGGGGAGGTAGCGGAGGATAAAAGGGACCGGTTCGAGCCAAGGTCTCTCACCTTCAAAGTTCAAAATGGGAGTAAGGGATAAATCCCCAACTCCCATTTATTCACCTTTGATCCTAATTCCCATTACTGCTACTATAAGAACCCGACAAATCCTCTTCGTAATCAAAGTGCTATTTTTAATATTGTGTCTTGTGAAGAAAGGGGAGATGGAAATCTGGTAAATCTGATGGGAATTTGGTTTATTATAAGAGGAAAATAGCGTATAATAAAAAGAAGATATTGAAAGGGATGGAGGATAACTATGGAAGGATTGTTTATTACAATGGAAGGGCCGGATGGTGCTGGGAAAACAACAGTCATCAATCAACTGATTCCTTTGTTACAAAAACATGCCTTAGTGGATATCGTTTCAACAAGAGAGCCTGGTGGAAGTCGTATCGCGGAAGATATTCGGAAAGTGATTCTGGATGTGAATAATACCGAAATGGACGAAAGAACAGAAGCCATTTTATATGCAGCAGGACGCCGTCAGCACTTAAAAGATCGTATTTTACCGAATTTGGAAAAAGGGAACATTGTATTTTGTGACCGATTTGTAGATAGCTCATTAGTGTATCAAGGGGTTGCTCGTGGGATTGGAGTAGAGGAAGTAGCTGAACTGAATCGATTTGCCACAGATGGACTTTCGCCGAGTACGACACTGTATTTAGATGTGCCTGCCGAAGTTGGTTTAGAGCGAATTCATAAAGCAAGAGGCAATCGTCAGTTTGACCGATTAGACCAAGAAGGTTTGAGTTTCCATAAGATGGTTCGAGAAGGGTATTTAGCATTACTAGAGAAATATCCTGAAAGATTGGTTTCCATTGATGCGACTCAAACGATTGAAGAAGTGGTTAATGAGTGTTTCAAAGTGTTAGTAGAACGTTACCCAAATTATTTTACAAGATAGGAGAATGAAAAATGAAATTATTAATTGCTATTGTACAAGATAAAGATGCACACTTATTAGGAGATGAGTTCGCACAAGCTAATATTCGTGCCACACGTCTATCAACAACTGGGGGATTCCTACGTGCAGGAAATACGACTTTCCTAATCGGTATCGAAGAAGAAAGAGTGGATGAAGCATTGGACATCATTAAAGAAAACTGCCAATCACGTGAACAAATGACAATTCCTCCTGTTCATATTGATAGCATGTTAGATAGCGCAATTGCTACACCTGTTTCTGTTCGAGTAGGTGGGGCTACGGTATTTGTTTTACCAGTAGACTCATTCTTACGTTTCTAAGATGAAAAAGATGCAAGAAGCATTTATTCGTACCATTGATAATGGGCAATTCAGCCATGCCTATTTGTTCGAAGGAGCAAAAGGGATTGGAAAATCAGAAATGGCGAAAGAAATTGCTAAAATACTAAACTGTACGAATCGAAGTGTTGGAGAAGCTGCTTGTCAGGTTTGCGAACATTGTCTGCGAATTGAGCATGGAAACTTTCCCGATTATATCGTTGTGGAGCCAGAAGGAACGACGATTAAAGTAGATCAAATCCGTTCCTTAAAGTCGCAATTAACCAAAACAGCAATGGAATCGAGTGCGATTATTTGTGTAATTCATGCGGTAGATACATTGACTCCAGGTGCTGCCAATAGCTTACTAAAATTTTTAGAAGAACCGACAGGAAACATTCACTTTATTTTATTGACGGAGCAATTAAGCAAAGTGCTCATTACCATTCAATCTCGTTGCCAAATTATCAGGTTTCAATCCAATCACGAGGACACAGTGAATAGCCTTTTAAAGGAAAAAGGGGCCTCTAATGCGACCGCTCAATTAGTATCACAGTTAACTAATAGTGCCGATCAAGCCCTATTATTACTTGAAAGTGAAAGCTTTGGACAAATCCGTCAAGAAAGTTGGAATTGGTTTGTTCGTATCTTTACGAATCGAGCGATGGCTTTTATTACGATTCAATCGCAAGTTCTTCCGTTGTTAGTTTCTAAAGTAGAAAGTGAGCAATTTTTAACGTTATTGCAACTCTATATACGTGATGCACTTCTTTGTGCGCAAGGGTTAGAAGGACAACTGATTCAAAGTGATAAGATAGCAACCGTAAAAACCATTGCTGGGAAACTGAGTGTGAAGCAATGGATTCAAGAACATGAAAAAATGACAAAGGCTCTCTCCAAAATACAATCAAATGTAGGAGTTCAGGCCGTATTAGAACAATGGGTTTTACAAATCCCAAAATGAAGAAAGAGGAGGTGCGTGAATGCCGAATAGACAGTTATATGATCGAATCGAGAAATTAACGAAACAGACGTTATTGCAACTGCATGAGTTAGAGCAGATTTCTTTGGAATTACAAAAGGTCATAGAAGAAAATCATAATTTGATTATGGAAAATCACCACTTGAAAGATCGCTTGGATGCGATGAATTCAAGCACGCACATCTCGAATCAAGTCGTTGAGAAAAAAGAACGTAGTCAATCTGTGATTAATTTAGAGAATATTTATAATCAAGGGTTCCATATTTGTAATTTATATTATGGAAAACGTAGAGAAAATGACGAGAATTGCATGTTTTGCACCGAAATCTTATTTGGTGAACATTAAATCTTGGAAGAAAGCAAGATAGTCATAGAAAATACCAATAAAGTCATCAAGAGAGCCTATCGAAGGATAGGCTCTTTTGTTATAATAAGAGTGACTTTGTTTTATAGATGGAGGATAAAAAAGATGGTAAGACAAGATAAAAAACCAAATGTCATCTTAATTGTCGTGGACCAAATGCGTTCCGATGCATTGTCGATAAACCGCGAAGATGATTTAGTGGTTACACCAACATTAGATATGATGGCTAGTATGGGCTATAACTTTGAAAATGCGTATTCTCCCGTACCAAGTTGCGTACCGGCAAGAGCAGCCCTTTTAACAGGGATGGATCAAGCTTCGAATGGTCGTGTAGGCTATGAGGATGAAGTTCCTTGGAACTATACGAACACCCTTCCTCAAACCTTTAAAGATTTAGGGTATCAAACGGAATGTATCGGGAAAATGCATGTGTATCCAAGTCGTAAACGATTAGGATTTGATCATGTTCTCTTACATGATGGGTATTTACATGTCGACCGTAAGTACAATAAAGCGTATGGAGAAACATTTGAACATTCGAGTGATTATTTAGACTGGATAAAAAAAGAACTTGGAAGCGATGCGGATATCATTGATGATGGAGCAAACTGTAATTCTTGGGATGTTCGTCCATTTGATTGGCCAGAAAAATATCATCCAACGAATTGGATTGTTAGCGAGAGTATTCGCTTCTTGAAGAGACGTGACCCAAGCGTTCCGTTTTTCTTGAAGATGTCGTTTGAGAAACCTCATGCTCCGCTAAATCCTCCTCAATACTTCTTTGATTTATATATGCAAAAGCTGGATGAAAACCTAGATTTACATATCGGAAACTGGGAAAAATTGGAAGAAAAAATTCCAAGTCTCTATGCGAAACGTGGCAAAATTCCTAAAGATGCTCAAAAGCGAATGATTGCTGCGTATTATGCGTTAATCACCCATATCGATAATCAATTAAGCCGCTTCCTAACAGCAGTGGAAGAGTTTGATTTATTAGAGAATACGATTTTTTGGTTTGTAAGTGACCACGGGGATCAATTAGGGGAACACTATTTATTTAGAAAAGGATATCCATACCAAGGAAGTATCAAGATTCCAGCATTCATTTTCGACCCAGGTAACTTAATTGCTGGGACTAAGAAGAGTGTTAAACAACTCATCAAGATTCAGGACGTATTCCCGTCGCTTGTCGAGTTGGCAACAGGCAATACTGTACAAACCGATGGAAAGAGTGTACGTCAATTATTATTTGGTGAATTTGCAGGATGGCGAAATGAATTCCACGGTGAACATAGCCTAGGCGTTGATTCAAGCCAATATATTTTGACCGATGAATGGAAATTTATCTGGTTCCCTGTGACAAATGAGTTCCAATTATTCCATATGACGGAAGATCCAAATGAAAAATGGAATCTGATTGCTGAAGAAAAATACACTTCATTGATTCACGAATTTAAAGTGAAACTCGCTCGTTATTTGGAAGGACGAGAAGAGGGATTTGTTCAAGAGGGCAAACTTTGCCCAGTTCCATTAGAAAAAATTGTGTCTACATTAAAAGGAGGAGAGTAGCATGAACTATATTCCTTTAAAAGCAGGCACTTTCCAAATGGGGGATACTGAAAATAGAGGATTTATTGAAGATCACGAATCTCCTTGCGTGATAAAAGAAGTTCAAGCATTTGAAATGGCTGAGACCACTGTAACAAATGAAGAGTTCAAACGATTTGTCGATGAGACAGGCTATCAAACAACAGCAGAACTTATCGGGGATTCTTACGTATTTCATTTGCTTGTCTCTCCAGAGAAAAGAGAAAACTATTCTCATGTATCGGGTTCTCCATGGTGGCTGTTGGTTCCTGGGGCTTGTTGGAAGCATCCTTTTGGACCAGAGTCATCGATTGAGGAAATATTAGATCATCCAGTTGTTCATGTATCTCTTAAAGATGCGTTGGCTTATTGTGAGTGGGCTGGGGTTCAACTTCCAACAGAAACACAGTGGGAATATGCTGCTCGTGGTGGAACGTCCACTCAGTATCCATGGGGAGAAGAACTTGAACAAGATGGAAAATACCATGCGAATACTTGGCAAGGAGAGTTTCCAAATCAAAATAGTGAATTAGATGGCTTTTTAGGAACAGCTCCTGTAAAGAGTTTTGAACCTAATGGATACGGCTTATATCAAATGATTGGGAATGTATGGGAGTGGTGCGCAAATCATCGAGGGATTCCTTTTGAAGATATCGAGGCAAATGCCGAAGCTCCTCTAAATCTTGAGGTAGAGTATGCCATTCGAGGTGGCTCGTTCTTATGTCATTGTTCTTATTGCAATCGATACCGTGTTGCAGCAAGAAATGGTTCTCCTTGGAATTCTACAGCGAGTCATTTAGGATTTAGATGTATTCGACCGCTCGGAGGGCAATAAATGCAACTCATTATTTATAGCATCATTGTTTTATGTGCCACAATGATTGGAGCCATTACCGGATTAGGCGGTGGGATTATCATCAAACCTGCCTTTGATGTTGTGGGAATGGACACGACGAGTATGATTAGCGTGTACTCTACAGTGGCAGTCTTTACAATGTGCTTAGTTTCTATTTACAAGAGAAGTAAATTAGGCTTTCAAGTGGATAAACACATTGTATTTGGACTAGCATTTGGCTCGATTATCGGTGGGAAAATAGGAGATATTGTGTTTCTCCAAGCTGTTGAAATGATGGGAAATCAATTTGTCAGTATCACTCAATCCATTATTTTATTTGTGTTATTAGGAGGAATTATTTTATTCACTCTGAACAAAGAGAAGATTCAAACATTAACGGTTTCGAATCTAATCGCCATTATCACGATTGGATTATGCGTTGGAATCATTTCTGTCTATTTAGGAATTGGAGGGGGACCACTCAATATTGCTTTAATGGTGTACTTCTTCTCCATGAAAGCAAAAGAAGCTGCAGCCTATTCGATTGTGATGATTTTCTTTGCACAAATGATGAAGATGACAACAGTGATTCGTGACTTTGAAAACTATCAGTCTGTCTCCTTCATCATTCTAGCAATTGCAATATTTGCAGTGCTAGGCGGTTGGATTGGAACGAAGATTCAAGCAAGATTAACCCATGAAACAGTTGAAAAACTTTATTTAGGATTAATGATGGTTCTTCTTCTCATGACGGCTTTCAATGTATTTAAATATATTGGAGTATAAACAAACACCCAAGCAGTAATGCTTGGGTGTTTTTGTGTAGTACTTTATAGAAAAGGAAAATTATGCTTAGTATCCTTGACCGTTGATTATGGAAAATTTTACGGATTCAATAATAGCAGTAATGGGGGATGATACCAAAACGAATTAACGGGAGTTAGGAATGTATTCCTTACTCCCGTTTTTGAGGCTTTGGAGGTGAGAGACTTCGGCTCGAACCGTTATCCCATTACAGCTATTATGAAGAAATCCGTAAGTATTTGGAATAATCAACGTTATTCTTACAGTTCCTTTTTATGCATGGATTTCCTTGTAGACGTCTTGTTTTTTGAGACCTAGGTGTTTTGCAACAGCTTTGATGGCTTCTTTTTGTGATAACTGTTGTTGCTCCATAAACCATTCCACTTGTTGAGTAATCGAAAGAGAAGCGTCTGGAGTGTTCTCTTCAGCACTTCCAGATAGTGCCGTTGTCACTTCATTAGGATTTTTATGACCAATCAAAATACAGCATTCGCCTTTCAGTTCTTCTTCCTGGAGTAAAAGAACAAGTTCAGAAGCAGTACCTCTGATGAACTCTTCATAACTTTTGGTTAACTCTCGACAGAGAACGACGGGTTGACTTTCTCCGTATACGGTTTGAATGGCTAAAAACGTATCTTTTAGTCTAAACGGTGATTCGTATAAGATGACGGTTTCGCTATGCGTGCGTAACTGTTCTAATGCTTCGATTTTTTCTTTTTTCTTTCGTGGTAAGAATCCATAGAAGTAAAAAGGCTGTGGAACGAGTCCACTGGCAATTAAAGCTGTAATCCCAGCATTCGCTCCTGGAAGGGGGATGACAGGAATAGAGGCTTCGACACAGGCTTGAACCAGTTCAAAACCAGGGTCACTGATTGAAGGAGTTCCTGCATCGCTCACTTGTGCAATCTTTTTTCCTTCTTGGAGCCACTCAATCACTTGAGGGATGCGTTCCTGAGTATTATGTTCATGAAAACTCTTTTGCGGAGTTTCAATTTCAAAGTGGTTGAGTAATTTTTGTGTATGACGCGTATCTTCGGCTAGAATTAAATCCACATCGCGTAAAGTATTCACAGCACGAAATGTCATATCTTCTAAGTTTCCAATGGGAGTAGGGACAAGGAAAAGTTTGCCAATTCCTTCAGTCCGATAACTCTTTTGTCTCATCTGTCTTGTCTCCTTCTAAATAGATAATCACTGGACGAGTGATACTTGCCCCAATCGTTTGTAGAAATATTTCTTTTTTGGGGCGAGAGAACTTTTTGAACGCTGCTTCTGCCTTCATCGCTTCTTGTTTTGTGGCGAATTCTTTAGCATAGAGCAGTGTGACGGGGGTTCTCATCCTTGTATATTTGGCACCTTTACCAGCATTATGCGTTGCGATTCTTTTTTCTAAATTAACGGTATAGCCGGTGTAAAAGGTTTGATCCTTGCAGAGTAGAACATACATAAAGAATTGACTCATGCGTTGTCCCCCCAGAGGATACTTCTGATTTTTTCAGTATATTCTTGTTGCTCATTGAAAACAGTAATCGGTGGCAACACTTTGAGTCCACCAGGAAGGCCGTCCTTCATTAATTCAATAAGGACAATATTGCTGTCTTTTCCTTCTTTCGGATATACAAATTGGACACGTTTAGCTTCCAGTCTGTGTTGTCGTGCTTCTGTTAAGATATCGCTCAATCGGTCAGGTCTATGGACAAGATAGGCTTTTCCTTTCATCTTCAAAAGCCCAGAAATAGTTGAAAGTAGATCTTCTAGTGGAAGGTGCACTTCATGACGAGCAATCGTATAGGCCTCCTTGAGATTTGTCAGATTGGTTTCTTTTACCTTGAAATAAGGTGGATTGCAAGTGATGAAATCGACCGAATCTTTAGGGATGATGCCTTTTAAATTTCGAATGTCCTGATGAATAAAAGTAATGCGGTCTTCTAAACCGTTTAGTTGAGTGGTGCGCATCGCCATATCATAGAGTTGTTCTTGAATTTCAACAGCGGTAATAGGATTAGTGGTTTTATGACTAAGTAGAAATGCTACTGCTCCATTACCTGAGCAGAGGTCGACGATGGTTGCCTTTCTACGCTCTGCGATAGTTGCAAAATCCGCTAGAAGGACTGCATCCAAAGAAAAAGAGAACACTTCGCGACTTTGGATAATATCGATATTCTCTTTTTCGAGTCGATCAAGTCGTTCGTGCGATTTTAATGTAACGGTCTTCTTTATCAAATTCCTTCCAACTCCTACTATAAACTGTATTCAAAGTGTATCAACAAAACAGCAGTAGCGCAAGATAAAGAAAGAGTGAAGACTTAATTAGAATACAACTTTAGGTTTAGAGAAGTTTGGGATAAAAATCAACCTTAGGACCTATGTTTTTATTTTTAACTTGCTTTACACTAAGGATGTAATCAAGAAACACCTAAATTTAAGGGGGAAGAAAATAATGAACCAAAAAGATAGAATTTTAGAACTAGTAGATAAAGGTATTATTTCAGCAGAAGAAGCAGTGGTCCTTTTAGAAAAAATGGGAGACAAGGCAGTAGAAGAGAAAGAACAACCTACAACAAGTCAATTGGATTTTATTATGGAAGGCGTGGCAAGTGCGTTCACTAAGTTTTCAGCAGAAAGTGATCAGACAGACGAAGCCATTCAGACAATTTTAAAACGAACAAAAGAAATTGATCGTCGAATTGACGAAATCAGAACAGCGAGCCAATTAGAATCGTTAACAGTAGATGAAGAAATGGAACTCGTTCGATTAGAAGAAGAAGCGGAGCAATTAAGTAATCAATATAAGAGCTTACTTCAAGAAAAGAAAAAAGCTGATGAAAAAATGAAGGCAAAGAAAAAAGAAGAATGGGAAGAAACCATTCAAAAAGCGAAGAAGAAAGTACAAGAAACAGACTGGGAAGAAAAAACAAGAAGAACAGCAGGAAGCATTACTTCATGGGCTGCTAAATTTACAGATTCGATTGCAGCTACTGTTCAATCTGTTATAAACTCTGTAGAAGTCAACAAACCGTATACACAAGCAAAAAATGGTAAGAAAGTTCCTTATCATTTCCACCAAGTCATTGATGAAGCAAGTATCCTTGATTTTAAAGTCGCAAACGGAATTATCCGTGTGAAGTCAGTTCCAGGAAATGAAATGACAATTGAAGGAGAATGCCGAGTAGCCTCTCAAGATGAAGAATATTTCGATGCGGAATCGTATATTAGAGACCGTGTAAAAGTTGAGGTAGATGAAGATACCATCTTTATTAAGAGCTTGAGTAAACAAGTTTACTGCGATTGGACCATCTCTTTACCAGAAAAAGAATATGATTATGTTTCAATGAAGGGCTTAAACACAACGCTTCATCTAAAAGAATTAAAAGGGAAAGATTATTACTTAGAAAGTAATAACGGAAATATTTTCCTAAAAGATGTCACAGGGGTTTTATTAGAGTCTGAAATTGTCAATGGGAACCTAAAATATGAACAATTAGATTTTAAAGATATCGTTTCTGAAACGGTGAACGGAAATATTAGCTTAGAAGGAGAATTCCGTGGAGCAAAATTTGAAACGGTAAATGGTAATATTAAAGTAGAAATTACTAGTCCACAAACGAAAAAAGTGGATGTTGAGACAGCAAATGGGAATGTAAAAATTAGTTTAGCCGAAGAATTAGGCTTAGAAGCGAATTTAGAAACATCTCTAGGCAGTCTCCACTTTGATGAAACTATCTTTGAAGTCATTAAACAAAGAAAAGATTTAACAGAAAGAACAGCAGTGATTTGTAAGCAAAAAGAATTTATGCCACAAGTAGTTGCAGAAACAACAACTGGTAATATTCATGTAAATCAGCTACAATCAAAGACAGATAGTAAGAAAGAGGGATAAATAAAATGAAAAAGTTGAGAAGATCCAGAAATAACCGAATTTTTTGTGGGGTAATGGGAGGAATTGCGGAGTACTTTGAAGTAGATCCAACAATTGTCCGTGTACTATTCTTGATTTTTTGCTGGACAGGTTTTCCAATCTTCCTCTATATATTACTTGCTATCATAATTCCAGAAGGGGGTTCTGAGTATCGTCGTCGTAATCGACAAGATACTTACTACTATACTTCTAGAAATAATCGTCCTCGTAAAACTGCTCGAAAAGTAGAAGATGAGGATAATGATGATTGGAGTGATTTTTAGTGTCATTTACTAAAAAAATTGCCATTAATACATTAGGATTTTTGGTGATTGCATGGTTTGTTCCACAGTTTTACGTTACAAACTGGGTAGCAGCGCTTATTGCAAGTATCGTTCTTGCGGTACTAAACTTATTTGTTAAACCGATTTTATTCCTTTTAACATTGCCAGTAACGATTGTAACGTTTGGATGCTTTAGCTTTGTGTTAAATGCAATGATGTTAAGTATTACATCATGGTTTGTCGGACCGGGATTCTCATTTTCAAGTCCGCTGATTACCTTAGTGGTGAGCATTCTATTAACGATTTTCCAACGTTTTGTTGAAAATCTAACAGATTAATGCAACAAAAAGCGCCTTGTAAAGGCGCTTTTTTTGTTGACTTCGATTAATATTTTACAACCGTCAATTGGCCACTATTGTATTCTGCAAGAAATACTTCAGAAGGATCTTGAATACCTTGAGCAGCAAGTTGTTCAGTCACCCATTCTTCAGTTTTATCAATAACTTCTAAAATGTTATGTTGAATAACTCCATCTGTAATGAGGGGATATTTTGGATTTTCTTCTCCAGTTTTCGTAAGAATTAATTGTCCATTTTGCTCTAAAATGGCACTTTTTACATCACGAATGGAGTAGACGCCTTGTGCACGTAATTTAAAGGCTACTTCTTGTGCTGTTAGACCGGCTAGGCGGACATTTTCAACATCCATTTTTCCTCGTTTAATTAATTGTAAGGGTTCCCCGTCAATCATTTTTTTCACTTTACTGTTGTTTGTTTTCATCCAACGAAGTGATAATACTAAAGCAAACCATATTAATAGAATGATGCAGGATTGTAATGGATGGATTGTAAATCACACCCCCGATAATTCCCCCGAGTACATAGTTTTGAACTTGGTCACTGGCAGATGTAGGAGCCAGATTTCCTTTTCCTGTATAGTTAATAACAACAATTAATGATAATAGACCAAGCGCAAGTTTGATTGCGACATCGATATATGAAAAGTTCAAATTATTCAGCCTCCTTAATCGTCACTTTTGGATTATGTACTTCCATTTTTTCAAGCAGGTAATGATCAGGGCTATCCCCTGTTAATACGCGATAGAACTGGTCCCCAACTTTTACAATGGCACCATCTTTTGCAGCTTCTGTATTAATATAAATGTCTTCTTTATTGACGTGTAAGTCTGAAGCAATCGTTTCGACAAAACGAAGAGCTCCAGAGTATTGGTTTTCTGAATTTTTAGAAGATTGTAATTCAGAAATCTTAGAACCAGCCAGTATTAGAATACCAATGACTGCGATTAATGCTAATTCGCGGAATTTTGTATCTTGTTTGTTTTTAAAATATCGGTAGAGAGCAATTGCTAAAACTGCAATGACAAATAGAATCAATCCAAGTTGAATATAGTCGATTTGTTGTACTTTACTTTTTAAAAAATCATATGAATAAAAGACCATTTTATGTTTCCTCCTTTATGAAACTGAAATTTATTATATAGAAATGCATGGAAATAGCAAAAAGTTTGATTTTAGATTATTGGTTATTGAATTGAAAATAGAAGTGGGAATTGTTTAATAAAATCTAAAACCGTACAAGAAAGCGCTAAAATATGGTATAGTAGAAAGGAATGAAGAAAAGAGGGATGTTATGAAACCTGTTACGGTGAAAGAGTTAATCAAAAATATTCACTTAAAACCAATTTATGGAGAAGAGTATTTAGATAGACCAATTGTTACAAGTGAAATTTCAAGACCGGGATTAGAATTAGCCGGCTATTTTAATTTTTATCCATCGGAGAGAATTCAATTATTAGGACGAACTGAAACGTCTTTTGCGCATGAGATGGATTCGCAAGCAAGATATGAAGTAATGGAGCTCCTATGTACTCCAGATACGCCATGTTTTATTATCTCTCGTAAATTAGAACCGCCAAAAGAGCTTATTGAAGCAGCAGAAAAAGCAAAAATTCCTATCTTACAAGCTTCTTCTAAAACGACACAGGTTTCCAGTAGCGTTACAAATTTCTTAGAAGGTAGATTGGCTGAACGTTTCTCAATGCATGGGGTACTACTAGATGTCTTTGGGATTGGATTACTTATCACTGGTGAAAGTGGAGTGGGTAAATCAGAAACGGCCTTAGAATTGGTTCAAAAGGGACATCGTCTTGTTGCGGATGACCGTGTGGAATTGTATCAATACGATGAATTAACCTTAATGGGGGAAGCACCAGAGATTTTAAACAATTTGATTGAAATTCGTGGTGTCGGAATTGTTGATGTGATGACGCTATTTGGAGCAGGAGCTATTTTAGATTCTAAGCAAGTAGACTTAGTGGTTCATCTTGAAAACTGGACACCTGATAAGAAATACGATCGATTAGGTGGAAATATGGAAAATGTCGAAATTTTA
>ERZ773006.780-NODE-780-length-12613-cov-40.4032_pt1 | contig 12613 bp, 6 predicted proteins | sample MGYA00580843_ERZ773006 | MGnify/ENA primary metagenome ERZ773006 (study PRJEB29015, sample SAMEA2738011) | human oral metagenome | biome: human oral; feature: human-associated habitat; material: dental | place: China | collected 2052 ... | reverse complement strand
ATTTTGGTCCCAATACCTTTTATGACCAAGAATGGGGAAGTGGGCAAGAGGATCCTATGCGTTTTAACCCGACTAAGTTGGATGCGCGTGAATGGGTTCGAGTGCTTAAAGAAACGGGTTTTAAAAAGCTGATTTTGGTGGTTAAGCACCATGATGGTTTTGTGCTCTACCCGACAGCCCATACAGATTATTCGGTCAAGGCTAGCCCTTGGAGGGATGGAAAGGGGGACTTGCTCCTTGAGGTTTCCAAAGCTGCGACTGAGTTTGACATAGATTTGGGAGTGTATTTGTCTCCTTGGGATGCTCACAGTCCCCTCTATCACGTGGACCGAGAAGCGGACTACAATGCCTACTATCTGGCTCAATTGAAGGAAATCTTGTCAAATCCTGTCTATGGAAATGCTGGTAAGTTCGCTGAGGTGTGGATGGATGGTGCTCGAGGCGAAGGGGCCCAGAAGGTCAACTATGAGTTTGAGACTTGGTTTGAAACCATTCGTGACTTGCAGGGCGATTGTTTGATTTTCTCAACTGAAGGGACCAGTATTCGCTGGATTGGAAATGAACGAGGCTATGCAGGGGACCCCTTGTGGCAAAAAGTCAAACCAGAGCAGTTAGGAACAGAGGCGGAATTAGATTATCTACAGCACGGAGACCCCTTGGGGACGCTGTTTTCAATCGGTGAGGCAGATGTTTCTCTTCGACCAGGCTGGTTTTACCATGAGGATCAGGATCCTAAGTCTCTCGAGGAATTGGTCGAAATCTACTTTCACTCGGTAGGGCGGGGTACACCTCTCTTACTCAATATTCCGCCTAATAAAGATGGGCTCTTTGATGGGAAGGATATCCAGCGTCTCTATGAATTTGCTGCCTACCGTGATGAGCTCTATAAAGAAGATTTGGCTCTGGGAGCCAAGGTATACGGCCCTGCTCTATTACCAGACTATGCCTGTCATCATCTGACAGATGGGCTAGAGACCAGTTCATGGGCAAGTGATGCAGAGTTGCCAATCCAATTAGAGCTCGATTTAGGGGCACTTAAAACTTTTGATGTGATTGAGTTAAGAGAAGATTTGAATTTGGGGCAACGCATCGCTGCTTTCCGTGTTCAGGTAGAGTTGGATGGTGTCTGGCAGGAGTTTGGATCTGGTTATACTGTTGGCTACAAACGTCTCTTACGAGGATCAGTCGTTGAGGCGCAGAAGATACGCGTGACCATTACAGAGGCACAGGCTTTGCCTTTGTTGACCAAGATTTCACTCTATAAAACACCTACCTTGTCGAGAAAAGAAGCTATTCAGCAACTAGAGTTTTCAGAAAAAAGTCTGGCTGTGACCAAGGGAGAAAATGTCCACTTTACAGTGAAGCGAAGAGAATCTAGCAGTCCTTTAGAAGCTAAGATTTCGATTCAACCAGGGACGGGTGTGCATGGTGTCACTTATCGGGACGAGATTCAAGTCCTTGCGTTTCAAGTTGGCGAGACTGAAAAAAGGCTAACGCTACCAACCTTGTATTTTGCAGGAGATAAAACCTTGGATTTCTATCTGAACCTAACGGTGGGTGGTCAGCTTGTAGATCAACTTCAAGTCCAAGTTTCATAAAAGAAGAACCTTTGCGCGATGCAAAGGTTCTTTTGGTTAGGAGTGATTTGGTAGCCAGCTGAGGGTGAAGGTCAGTTGCTCAGCTTTCAAGAGGTCTTGATGTTGGATGCTAGATACTGGGGTCTGGTCCAATCGGCATTCTTTGACAAAGTTGAAATGACTGTGGTTTTGCTCGGCATGGATATCCAGCCATTTATTTTCCTTAGCTAGGTAGATACGGAGATGGTCAAAGAGAGGGATTCCGAAATCATAGCTGGGCTTGCCCGGACAGGTCGGATAAAAACCAAGAGCTGACCAGATGTACCAAGCCGAGAGACTGCCATTGTCCTCATCGCCAAGATAGGCTTGCCAGCTTGGGTGAAAGGCCTTCTGACGTAGGCTCTTGATGAGAAGGGCAGTGTAGTCTGGATAGTTGCTATAGCGAAAGAGATATGGAATGTGGAAGCTAGGCTGGTTAGAGATGGCGAGTTGTCCAAAGGGAGCTGTTGCCATCTCGCTCATTTCATGAATCTCGTAACCATAGCCGGTGGTTTCAAAGAGAGGAGCGTCCTGACAGCCTTTCAAAAGATAGTGGCTAAAGGTTTCCTTTCCACCCATAAGTTGGATTAAGCCAGGGATGTCGTGGAGGACGCCTAAAGTCGCTTGAATGGCAGAGCATTCGGCATAATCACGTCCCCAGCTATAAGGAGAGAAGTCAGGGCGGAAGTTGCCTTGGCTATCTCGCGCTCGCATGTAACCCGTCGCAGTGTCAAAGAGATGGCGGTAATTTTGTGACGCAACCTTATAAGTCTGGGCGATGTCATTCTGACCAAGTTTTTCGGCACAGCTGGCGATACAAAAGTCACTATAGGCGTAGTCTAGGGTATGGCTGACGCTTTCGTGGTGATCGGTAGAGAGGTAGCCCAGTTCTTGGTATTGGGCTAGTCCGTGGCGACCATTGATGCCGAGAGGGTCGGACTTGCTGGCTGTTTCAAGCATGGCTTGGAGGAGTTCTTCTTCTAGGTCGGGGGCCATGTCCTTGCAGGCGCTATCTGCGATAATGCCATCTAGCAGGGTACCAGGCATCATACCACGTTCATCTGGACCCAGCCATTTTGGAAGGAATCCAGTATCGCGGTAGCTATTGAGGAAACCTTCTAGAAAGCGGTGATAGTGTTCCGGTATGACAAGCGCAAAGAGGGGGAAAGTGGTGCGGAAGGTATCCCAGAAGCCATTGTTGCTAAAGAGGACACCGGGTTTGACAGTACCAGTAGTCAGGTCCATATGGATGGCTTGCCCTGACTCGTTCACTTCATAAAAAGTCTGCGGGAAGAGGAAGAGTCTGTAGAGGCAGTGGTCAAAGAAGGTCCGGTCAGCCTCTCCTGTCTCTAGTATGTCAAAACGATGGAGGAGATTTTCCCAGTCCGCTTTCGCACTTGCTTTACAGCTATCAAAGTCCGTTTGAGGTAGATTAAGCAGCGCTTGAGAAGGAGAGATGAAAGAAGTTGCTAGCTGGATTTCAGCATGATTATCTGTCAGGTCAATTCGCCAGTCTCCGCTTTCTTGGTTGACAGCAAGAATATCCGTATTTATTTGTAGGGCGGTGAAGAGTATCAGTGGATTTTTATTGGTCTCTGTTTTGCCTTCTTGTCTGAGGGCCAGAGTCCGCTTATCTACCTGCTCCACTGTCAGTTCATCTGCTGCGTGAAGATAGAGGGCGAGGGCATTGCCTTGCTTTTGCTCCAAACGAATAGAAGCGCCATAGCAAGTCGGTGTGAGCTGGGTTTCAATCTGATAGCGCAGAGAAAAGAGTTTCAAATAGTGAGGCTGGAAGCAAGCTTTATCTATATCATAAGAAGACTGGCGGTGAAAGAGACTGTTTCCCCCAGACTGACCTGTGACAGGTGTCAGGAGGAGCCATGAGTAGTCCCCAATCCAAGGGCTGGGCTGGTGGGTTAAGCGAATCCCCTGAAAGATGGGCAGATGCGGATCGAAGAACCAAGCTCCCTCCTGGTCACTGGTCTGGGGCACAAAATAATTCATCCCAAAAGGCACGCCTGTGTAAGGTAGGGTATTTCCCCGAGAGAAGGCATGCTTGCTGGCAGTGCCAAAGCGGGTATCGATGGTTTCAAGTAGTGGTTTCATAAAAAAGCTTTCTGTGGGAGTTTTTGTTTAGTATAACATGAAATTGTCAATAAACGAATTTTAAAAAGTAAATGTTCCTATAAATTTCGGTTAATAATTTACAAATATTCATTCTTTTGTTAGAATGGAGACAATAAAAAGAAAAGGGGATTTTTTATGAGTGATTCGGTAAATAATGTGAATAACGAAGAATCTGTAGAGAAGGTTGAAAAAACGCCTGTAGAGGATGTGGAGTTAGTCGCTACTCAAGAACCAGAAACTGTGGAAGAAACTGCTTCTGAGCAAGCAAAAGATGACCAATCTGAAGAAGTGTTGGAAGAGAAAGATTCTAAGCCAGAAAAGAAAGAAGATGCAAAAGCTTCAGCTGAGGCTTCAGCTCAACAAGTAGTTGAAAAAACCAAAGGATTGTTTGCAACGAAACGCAAAGAAATCATTGCAGCTCTTGTGGCAGTAGCCGTTATTATTGTGGCATTTGTGGGATACAATGTTATCCAGTCACAACCAAAAAGCTTGATTGGCGACGTCAAAGTTGAGTTTTCAGGTTATGAAGAATCTGGAACGGTAACTTATAATAGTCAAGATATTGCTGAGAAAGTAGCAGAAATAGCATACCAAAAAGTAGGCTTTAATAAAGATCAGGCAGCTGGTTTGGCTAAAAAAGATCCTATTATTTACGCAGAAGTGTCAAGAGATGGCAAGTTGGCGTCTAAATTGATACAAGCAGAAGCGATGATTAGTAGTGTCCATTATGAATTTGACAAAACAAATGGTCTCAAAAATGGGGACGAAGTTACATTCACTGTAACAACAAGCTCAAAAAACTCACCATTTAAAGCTGAAAAGAAAACTTTCAAAGTTGAAAACTTGAAAGAATATGAGAAGGTATCAACGGCTGATTTGCTTAAGGAAACACCAGTAACCTTCTCAGGATTTAATGGTTACGGTACCATTTCTATTGCCAAAAACTCTAAAGACGACACGTATTTCGGTTTTGAAAATGCTGATCGTCCAACTAATCTCAAAAATGGCGATAAAGTAACCTTGCTTGTCAGCCCAGCCTATATCAATACTTTGAAAGCATCAGGGAAAATGGTTGATAGTGAGAAAGTTGAAGTAACAGTCGAAGGTTTGAAAGAGTTGAAAGATGTGAAAAACTTTGGGGACCTTTTGAAGAAGAACGAAGATTTCAGTAAGTCTCAACATAAGAGTGACTCCTATAACACTTACGCCTTGGAATCACAAGGTAGTTACTTGAAAGTCATTCCAGCAGAAGATAAAAAATCAAGCGGGAAAGTTGCCCTTGTCACTGTTTATAAGGTGACACACACTGGAATTGGTGGCTCAACTGATGTCCGTTACAGATATTATGGCTATGAAGCGTACTTATTGAAAGATGGAAACTTAGATCTTGAAACTGCAGGTAAAATTTCTAACTGGGGAACTCAAGATTTTGAAGGTTTGAAAGCAGAGCTTGCAACCGAGGGATACAAAGAATATTCAGAAAAGAAAAATTAAAAAAAGTTGGGGAGAGCCCCAACTTTTTTTTCATAAGTTTGTTTCAAAACGCCTTTAGTTTGTGTATATCTTTTGGAGGCGTTTTTTTTTATACTGAACATGAAACTTGTTTGAAAGAGGAGACTGCACGATGATTTATTCGAAAGAAATTGTTAGAGAATGGCTGGATGAAGTAGCGGAGCGGGCTAAGGACCATCCCGAGTGGGTGGATGTCTTCGAGCGTTGCTATACAGACACCTTGGACAATACGGTCGAGATTCTAGAAGATGGCTCAACTTTTGTATTGACTGGGGATATTCCTGCCATGTGGCTTCGGGATTCGACAGCCCAGCTACGCCCCTACCTTCATGTAGCTAAAAGAGATCCTCTCTTGCGTCAGACCATTGCAGGTTTGGTTAAGCGTCAGATGACCTTGGTGCTCAAGGATCCGTATGCCAATTCCTTCAATATTGAGGAAAACTGGAAGGGCCACCACGAGACTGACCATACCGACCTTAATGGCTGGATTTGGGAACGCAAGTATGAGGTGGACTCGCTTTGCTATCCTTTGCAACTGGCTTATCTCCTTTGGAAAGAGACTGGCGAGACCAGTCAGTTTGATGAGACTTTTGTCGCAGCAACCAAGGAAATTCTTCATCTTTGGACGGTGGAACAAGACCACAACAATTCTCCTTATCGTTTTGTCCGTGATACGGACCGCAAGGAAGATACTCTGGTAAATGATGGCTTTGGACCTGCCTTTGCAGTGACAGGTATGACCTGGTCAGCCTTCCGCCCGAGTGATGACTGCTGCCAGTATAGCTATTTGATTCCGTCAAATATGTTTGCCGTAGTAGTCTTGGGCTATGTGCAAGAAATCTTTGCAGAACTAGACCTAGCTGATAGCCAAAACATCGTGGCAGACGCTAAGCGTCTCCAAGCAGAGATTCAAGAAGGCATCGAAAATTATGCCTACACCACCAACAGCAAGGGTGAGAAGATTTACGCCTTTGAAGTGGATGGCTTAGGAAATGCTAGCATTATGGATGATCCAAACGTACCGAGTCTGCTGGCGGCGCCTTATCTGGGCTATTGCGACATTGAAGATGAAATCTATCAAGCCACTCGCCGTACCATTCTGAGCCCTGAAAATCCATATTTCTACCAAGGTGAATATGCTAGTGGACTCGGAAGTTCTCATACCTTCTATCGTTATATCTGGCCGATTGCCCTTTCTATCCAAGGCTTGACAACAAGAGATAAGGCGGAGAAGAAATTCTTGCTGGATCAGCTGGTTGCTTGCGATGGTGGAACAGGTGTTATGCATGAAAGCTTCCACGTGGATGACCCAACGCTCTACTCTCGTGAATGGTTCTCTTGGGCCAACATGATGTTCTGTGAGTTAGTCTTGGATTACCTGGATATTCGCTAATACTCTTCGAAAATCTCTTCAAACCACGTCAGTTTCGCCTTGCCGTAGGTATGGTTACTGATTTCATCAGTTCTATCCATAACCTCAAAGCAGTGCTTTGAGCAGACTGCGGCTAGCTTCCTAGTTTGCTCTTTGATTTTCATTGAGTATAAGGAGCGCGCTTTAGTTTCACCGATTCGTGTCGGAATCACACCTTTACATTTAAAACGTTAAAATTTAAATTTAGAATGAGGTTTAACTCATGGAAAATGTTGTTGTACATATTATCTCACACAGTCACTGGGATCGTGAGTGGTATCTACCTTTTGAAAGCCACCGGATGCAGTTGGTGGAGTTATTTGACAATCTTTTTGATCTTTTTGAAAATGACCCTGAGTTCAAGAGTTTCCACTTGGATGGCCAAACCATTGTCCTGGATGACTATTTGGAAATTCGCCCTGAAAATCGCGACAAAGTCCAACGTTACATTGACGAAGGCAAACTCAAAATTGGTCCTTTTTACATCTTGCAGGATGATTACTTGATTTCAAGTGAAGCCAACGTCCGCAACACCTTGATTGGTCAAGCTGAATGTGCAAAATGGGGCAAATCAACCCAGATTGGTTACTTCCCAGATACCTTTGGAAATATGGGACAAGCGCCTCAAATCCTTCAAAAATCAGGCATTCACGTGGCAGCCTTTGGCCGTGGTGTGAAGCCGATAGGATTTGACAACCAAGTACTCGAAGATGAGCAGTTCACTTCCCAGTTTTCAGAAATGTACTGGCAGGGTGCAGACGGAAGTCGTGTCCTCGGTATCCTCTTTGCCAACTGGTACAGTAATGGAAATGAAATTCCAGTTGATAAAGACGAGGCCTTGACCTTCTGGAAACAAAAATTGGCAGACGTGCGTGACTACGCTTCGACCAACCAATGGTTGATGATGAACGGATGTGACCACCAGCCTGTACAGCGAAATCTGAGCGAAGCCATTCGTGTAGCAAATGAACTCTTCCCAGATGTGACCTTTGTACATAGTTCCTTTGACGACTATGTCCATGCAGTAGAAAGTGCTCTACCGGAGCAACTATCTACAGTTACGGGTGAGTTGACCAGTCAAGAAACAGACGGTTGGTACACACTTGCCAATACTTCTTCTTCGCGGATTTACCTTAAACAAGCCTTCCAAGAAAATAGCAACCTGCTAGAGCAAGTAGTGGAACCATTGACTGTCATCACTGGCGGACATAACCACAAGGACCAGTTGACCTATGCTTGGAAAGTCCTTCTACAAAATGCGCCACATGACAGTATCTGTGGCTGTAGCGTGGACGAGGTTCACCGTGAGATGGAAACACGTTTTGCCAAGGTCAACCAAGTCGGAAACTTCGTTAAGACCAATCTTCTCAACGAGTGGAAGGGTAAAATTGCAACCCACGAAGCCCAAAGCGACCATCTCTTTACGGTTATCAATACAGGCTTGCATGACAAGGTTGACACTGTCAGCGCAGTGATTGATGTAGCGATTTGTGATTTCAAGGAATTGCACCCAACAGAAGGCTACAAGAAAATGGCAGCCTTGACCTTGCCAAACTACCGTGTCGAAGACTTGGAAGGCCATGCTGTAGAAGCGAAAATCGAAGATCTGGGAGCTAACTTTGAGTATGATTTGCCAAAAGACAAGTTCCGTCAAGCTCGTATCGCTCGACAAGTGCGCGTGACAGTACCTGTTCATCTGGCACCACTTTCTTGGACAACCTTCCAATTGCTCGAAGGAGAACAAGAACACCGTGACGGTATTTACCAAAACGGAGTGATTGATACGCCATTTGTAACGGTCAGTGTGGATGAAAATATCACAGTCTACGACAAGACAACTCATGAAGCTTATGAAGATGTTATTCGCTTTGAAGACCGTGGTGACATCGGAAATGAGTACATCTATTTCCAACCAAAAGGAACAGAGCCTATCTACGCAGAACTCAAAGGCTGTGAAGTCTTGGAAAATACAGCACGTTTTGCTAAGATCTTGCTCAAGCATGAATTGACAATTCCAGTAAGTGCAGACGAAAAACTGGATGCGGAACAAAGAGGCATCATCGAGTTTATGACGCGTGAAGCTGGGCGCTCAGAAGAATTGACAACCCTTCCTCTTGAAACAGAGATGACCGTCTTTGTTGACAATCCACAAATCCGCTTCAAGACTCGCTTTACTAACACAGCCAAGGACCACCGTATCCGTCTCTTGGTTAAGACTCATAACACGCGTCCAAGCAATGACTCTGAAAGCATCTATGAGGTGGTGACACGACCAAACAAACCAGCGGCTTCATGGGAAAATCCTGAAAATCCACAACACCAACAAGCCTTTGTCAGCCTTTATGAAGATGAAAAAGGGGTGACGGTGGCTAATAAAGGACTGCACGAGTATGAAATCCTTGGTGATGATACTATTGCAGTGACCATCCTTCGTGCTTCAGGTGAGCTAGGTGACTGGGGTTACTTCCCGACACCAGAGGCTCAGTGCTTGCGTGAGTTTGAAGTCGAGTTTGCTCTCGAATGCCACCAAGCAGGGGAACGCTTCTCAGCCTTCCGTCGTGCCAAAGCCTTCCAAACACCATTCACTAGTCTTCAGGTTGCTAAACAAGAAGGAAGTGTTGCTGCGACTGGTAGCCTCTTGAGTCATGCGGCACTCAGCTTGCCACAAGTTTGCCCAACAGCCTTTAAAGTGGCGGAAAATGAAGAAGGATATGTACTTCGTTACTACAATATGAGCCAAGAAAATGTGCGCATATCTGAACACCAACAAACCATTCTTGACTTACTTGAGCGACCTTATCCAGTTCATTCAGGACTATTGGCTCCACAAGAAATTCGTACAGAATTGATTAAAAAAGAAGACATTTAACAGTTTTAAAGTGTTTGATAACGAATACTATGAGATAGAAAGGAGGGGCGAAAGAGTAAGGATTAACTACTGATTCGTCCCTTTTTTGGTGAAAATATGACCATTGCAACCATTGATATCGGAGGGACTGGGATTAAGTTTGCCAGTCTGACTCCTGATGGAAAAATACTAGATAAGACAAGTACACCGACACCAGAAACCCTAGAAGATTTACTGGGATGGCTAGACCAACGTCTGTCGGAGAAAGATTATAAGGGCATTGCCATGAGCGTTCCAGGCGCGGTCAATCAAGAAACAGGTGTGATTGAGGGAATCAGTGCCGTACCTTACATCCATGGCTTTTCTTGGTATGAGGCTCTTGCTCATCATCAGCTACCTGTCCATCTAGAAAATGATGCCAACTGTGTTGGACTTAGTGAACTGCTGGCTCATCCAGAGATTGAAAATGCAGCCTGTGTCGTGATTGGGACAGGAATTGGCGGAGCTATGATTATCAATGGCAAACTTCACCGAGGTCGCCACGGCTTGGGGGGAGAGTTTGGCTACATGACAACCATTGCACCTGCTGAAAAACTCAACAACTGGTCGCTACTAGCATCTACAGGGAACATGGTTCGATACGTGATTGAAAAATCTGGTCAGACTGACTGGGATGGTCGCAAGATTTACCAAGAAGCTGCAGCAGGCAATGCCCTTTGCCAAGAAGCCATTGAGCGCATGAACCGTAATCTGGCTCAAGGCTTGCTCAATATCCAGTATCTGATCGATCCAGATGTCATTAGTCTGGGAGGCTCTATCAGCCAAAATCCAGATTTTATCCAAGGGGTCAAAAAAGCTGTTGATGCATTTGTCGAAACTTACGAAGAATACACGGTCGCACCAGTTATCCAAGCTTGCACCTATCACGCAGATGCCAATCTCTACGGTGCCCTTGTCAACTGGCTACAGGAGGAAAATCAGTGGTAACATTTACAGGGCTTAGTCCCAAACAAACTCAGGCAATCGACTTGCTGACAAAGCATATCTCTTTACCAGATGTGGAAGTTGCAGTCGCTCAGTCTGATCAAGCCTCTATCTCTATCAAGGGTGAGGGTGGCCACTATCAACTAACCTATCGCAAACCTCACCAATTTTATCGCGCCTTGTCTGTTCTCGCAACAGCTTTAGAAGAAGGTGATAAGGTGGAGATTGAAGAACAAGCGGCTTATGAAGATTTAGCCTACATGGCGGATTGTTCGCGAAATGCAGTTCTAAATGTTGCATCTGCCAAGCAGATGATTGAAGTCTTGGCTCTGATGGGCTACTCAACATTTGAGCTTTACATGGAAGACACCTACCAGATTGAGGGGCAACCATACTTTGGTTACTTCCGTGGAGCTTATTCAGCTGAAGAGTTACAGGAAATCGAAGCCTATGCCCAGCAGTTTGATATGACTTTTGTTCCTTGTATTCAGACCTTGGCCCACTTGTCGGCCTTCGTCAAATGGGGTGTTAAAGAAGTGCAAGAACTCCGTGATGTAGAGGACATTCTCCTTATCGGTGAAGAAAAGGTTTATGATTTGATTGACGGGATGTTTGCCACTCTGTCTAAACTGCAGACACGCAAGGTCAATATTGGGATGGATGAAGCCCACTTGGTTGGTTTGGGACGCTACCTCATTTTGAACGGTGTTGTGGACCGTAGTCTCCTCATGTGTCAACACTTGGAGCGCGTGCTGGATATTGCTGACAAGTATGGTTTCCACTGCCAGATGTGGAGCGATATGTTCTTTAAACTCATGTCAGCGGATGGCCAGTACGACCGTGACGTGGAGATTCCTGAGGAAACTCGTGTCTACCTAGACCGTCTCAAAGATCGTGTAACCTTGGTTTACTGGGATTATTACCAAGATAGCGAAGAAAAGTACAATCGCAATTTCCGCAACCATCACAAGATTAGCCAAGATATTGCCTTTGCAGGTGGTGCTTGGAAGTGGATCGGTTTCACACCCAACAACCATTTCAGCCGTCTCATCGCTATCGAGGCCAACAAAGCCTGTCGTGCTAATGACATCAAAGAAGTCATTGTGACGGGTTGGGGGGATAATGGTGGGGAAACTGCCCAGTTTTCTGTCCTACCAAGCTTGCAAATCTGGGCAGAACTCAGCTACCGCAATGACCTAGACCGTTTGTCTGCTCACTTCAAGACCAATACAGGTCTATCAGTTGAGGATTTCATGCAGATTGACCTAGCTAATCTCTTGCCAGACCTACCAGGTAATCTCAGCGGGATCAATCCCAACCGCTATGTCTTTTATCAGGATGTTCTCTGTCCGATTCTTGATCGACACATGACACCTGAACAGGACAAACCGCACTTCGCTCAGGCTGCTGAGACGCTTGCTGACATTAAAGAAAAAGCTGGCAACTATGCCTACCTCTTTGAAACTCAGGCCCAGTTGAACCAGATTTTAAGTAGCAAAGTGGATGTGGGACGACGCATTCGTCAAGCCTATCAAGCGGATGATAAGGAAAGTCTGCAAGAAATTGCCAGACAAGAATTACCAGAACTCAGAAGCCAAATTGAAGACTTCCATGCCCTCTTTAGCCATCAATGGTTGAAGGAAAACAAGGTCTTTGGCTTGGACACAGTTGATATCCGTATGGGAGGACTCTTGCAACGCATCAAGCGAGCAGAAAGTCGCATCGAGGCTTATCTAGCTGGTCAGCTTGACCGCATCGACGAGTTAGAAGTGGAAATCTTACCATTTACTGACTTCTACGCAGACAAGGGATTTACAGCCACAACAGCCAACCAGTGGCACACTATTGCGACAGCTTCGACGATTTATACGACTTAAAGGTCTTTTTTCCGAGTCAGAATGTTTCTCGTGAAACCTATTTCTTATAAAAAACTTCTCCACAAAAAATAATTTGTGGAGTTTTTTCTATAATTAGTAGTTTAACCTAGCCTTCAAATAGGAGTATACTAATAATGTAATCGTTATCAAACCTAAAAATTCGATGAAATCAGTTTTTAGGAATAAAAAGGGAGGAAATTATGAAAAAGTTTTCAAAGACCTTGAGAGATAACTGGAT
>ERZ773006.774-NODE-774-length-12712-cov-24.0302_pt1 | contig 12712 bp, 8 predicted proteins | sample MGYA00580843_ERZ773006 | MGnify/ENA primary metagenome ERZ773006 (study PRJEB29015, sample SAMEA2738011) | human oral metagenome | biome: human oral; feature: human-associated habitat; material: dental | place: China | collected 2052 ... | reverse complement strand
TCTTCTCCTTGACCAAGCCAGAGCTGATCGCATTCTTAACATCCAAAACAAAGCTCGGATAGTGGAGCAAAGTCGTTGAAACACTGCGTTTTTCTGACAAATCATGCGCCAGAGCAGCCATCATGTAGCTCTTCCCAACTCCAAAATCCCCGTAGAGATAAACAGCCTTCTGATAATGCGGAAACTCGGCAACAAAGTTGGTCAACAGTTCAAAAGCTTTGTAGCGGCCAACATCATCCAGATCCACCTGAGCTAGACTGGCCTCCTTAAGACTGGCTGGTAGACTGATAAGATTGAGACGGCTTCTAATGGCCTCCTGTCTCTCCTGCTCAATCAACTCAGGCGTCTCTTCATAGGCAACATCCGCATAACCTTCATTTTTCACCAAGATTGGCTTATAACCCTTGGCAATATAGGTCTCATCCCCCAGCAAAAAGCGGTTGCGCTCCGTAATATACTGGTTAAACTTGGAGACACTGCGCTGAATCTCAGCTTGAGTCAGCTTTTCCTGCTGGATAAAGGCTGCCACATCTGGGTCCGCCATGATTTGCTTGACTAGCTCCTGATAATCAAACTGCCGCACCCTATTCATATGAGGCATATTCTGTCCTATTTTCTCCATTTATTCGCCTCCTCCTTCAAGTTTGGCTAAGAGCCGACGTTTCTGCTCTTCTAGCTCGGCCTGCTTCTCTGCACTCGTTTCATTTTTATAATCCGGCTGACTCCAGTCAGGTACGTTGCTTTTGGTAGACACTTGCCCAGATTTAGCTGGACGACTCTGGGGCTGCTGGTTGCGCTCACGGATTTTCAAGACAGCTTCCTCAGCTGTCGTCACCTTTTGATAAGAAAAATCATTAGCTACCTTGAGAGCATACTTTTCATTGAGATTGGCTGAATCCACCTTATTAAAGGTCAAGAGCAAGATTACGTTGATAACTTCGTCCAAAAGACCTAATTCAGCTAAATCCAGCAAAAGCTTTCTCTCCGTCCGCGTAATAGCAGCCTGACGGGTTTTTTTGATTTCTGCCAGGAAGACCATTGGTGATGTTCGTTTCGCTTCTTGGATAATAGACTGCTCCTGCTTAGAAAACTGACCTTCTGCTGGCTTCTGAGCTAGCTTTTGCTTCATCCGCTTGGTAGAAATGATCTGAGAAACAGCAGTTTCTCTCGCCAAGACATAGGTCTCATACCAAGTCCACTTTTTCTGCTCAGCAATTGCAAACAATTCTAACAAATCTTCCTTTTCATTGGCAAAGCGAAGATTGTCCTGAGCCATCCGTTGCTTGAAATACTCCAAATCAAAATCATTGGCCTTTCGCACTGTCCTTGGTTGCTCAGCTTCCATACCAAACACCTGCATAAAAGGCTTGACCAATTTCTCTCCACTAGGATTTTCTGGTCGCAGGGCATCTGCAGCAGCTTCGCCGATTTTCTTTTCCAAGAGCCGGCTGTACACATTATGGCTGAAAAATTCCTCCGCCGTTAAGGTCGGGTGGAGTTGAACCAGATAAAAGTCATCTGTTTGATAAAGGTCCACTAGCTTAATCGCCGCCAAACGCTCAAAACTTTCTTCTAAAACATTAAGTCCAAAATCTAAATGATTGAGAATTTGACTGAAGAGGTGCTGCTTTTGCCCATTATCCACAAAAGACAGCAGATAAAGATAAAGTGTTAGTGCTTCTCTCCCCAAAATCGGCAGATAGAGCTTGGTCAAGATAGCAATATCTGGGCTGACTGCATTATTGCGCAAGAAAGAAAACTGATGGTTTGGTTTCATTTATTTGTCCTTTTTCTTCTTGGACCCCTTGGTAATCTGCTTGAGTAGGCTTTCCAGCTCGCCCACATCCTTGAAGCTCCGGTAAACACTGGCGAAACGAACGTAGGTGATTTCATCCAGCTCAGCTAGTTCATCCATGACTAAGGATCCAATATATTCACTATTGATTTCATTGTCGCTCTGACTGCGGACTTTTTGCTCGATTCGGTTGACAATCTCCTCTATTTCATCACTAGATACTGGCCGCTTTTGAGCAGAGCGAATAATACCGTTAAAAATCTTATCCCGAGAAAATTGCTCACGTGTCCCGTCCTTTTTGACAACCACTAGGGTTCTCTCTTCGACGCGCTCGTAGGTCGTGAAACGATGCTGACATTCCTCACACTCACGGCGGCGGCGGATTGTATTTCCATCTTCTGCCTGTCTGCTATCAACTACACTTGATTTATTCCCACCACATTTCGGACAACGCATACCAATTCCTCCTAGAATCCTAATACTTCATTATAACACGTTTTCAAGAATAACAAAAGACAGCCGTTTGGGGTGTGAAATTTCGCCATTTTACCCTAAATATATGTTGATCAAAAAGAAAAAGAGAGGCAAATCTGTTTCATTCTCAGTCTTGCCTCATCTTTTTATTTCTACAATGTCACTAGCACTTCTATACCAAAGTGGTCACTGACAACAGGTGTTGCTTTCCCGTCAAAAACGACAGCGGAGCGCTCAGCGTCCATCCCTTGGCTAGTGAAAATATAGTCTATCTTCAGCGCATGCTTATTGTCATCCCAGCCTGCGATAGTCCCTTCTACTGTCGCCTCTCCGATAGCTTCTTTTGCAGCAGTATGACTATCCTGCAGCTTCAGGGGACTGGCTAAGATGGTCTGGTAGCCTTGCTGACCGACCGGATTGTTGAAATCACCCATGAGGACCAGAGGAGTTTCTGCTTTTAACAGCTCTGCTTCAAGCTTGGCCCATTCCCCCTGAAAGCCTTTGTCCCACCAAGACAGATGGCAGGAGGCAATTGTCAGCAATTGACCTTCTACCTCAGTCTCGGCTAGCAAGACCTTGCGGGTATGGTAATCCGTAGGATCATTAGCCTCTGATACCAGGACTTCTCTAGGAGCCATAGGATTTCTAGATAGGATTGCCACTCCTTCGTTGTAAATATCAAACCCAATATGATTATAGGCCCAGGACCAATGATAGTCCAGTCCTGCCTCAGCCAACTTTTCTACCAGACATAGAGCAAAGTTGTCTTGATGAATCGCAATCGCTCCTTCAACTGCCTGATAGAAAGGAGCCTGAACAACCTGTTCAGACTCCATTAATTGATTGACTTCCTGCAGGCAAATGACATCATATTTTTCTTGAAGAATGCGCTCTACCAACTGATTAAGCTTAGTTTCTTGCTCTTCTTCCATCCAACTATGAGTATTTAATGTCAGGAATTTCGCCATAATTTCTCTTTTCTATTTTACAATTCAACCTTAGCAACAACTGTCTTAGCAGATGCTTGACCAAGTTTTTCTACAGTCACAGACTTGATAGCTGCCGCATTTGTGAAGACAACAACTGTTGAAGTTTCACGACCAGCTGCCTTGATAGCTTCCAAATCAGCTGTCACAAGTAAATCACCTGCAGCAACCTTTTGACCTTCTGAAACATGAACTTCAAATGGTTTACCTTCTAAGCTGACAGTGTCTAAGCCGATGTGAACCAACACTTCTAAACCATTTTCTGTCAAAAGACCTAAAGCATGTTTCGTAGGAAATACACTTGTTACAGTACCTGAAACAGGTGAGTAAATCTTACCATTTTCTGGCTCAACAGCAAATCCATCACCCATCATCTTTTGTGAGAATACTGGATCTTTAACATCATCAATTGCGATGACTTGACCATCTGCAACAGTTTCTACTTCTTCTGTTACACCTTTGTAAGCAACTTCAGTAGCTGCTGATTCTGCTTTTTGGCTTGGAAGAGTTTCAGGAATCACTTCACCAGAATCCAGCAAGTCTTGGATATCAGATTTAAGAACGTCAGCTTTTGGTCCATAGATAGCCTGAACACCTTGACCTTTCATAACCAAGCCCATAGCGCCTTCAGCTTTCCATTGCTCTTCAGTTCCAACTTTTTCAGCATCTTTGACTGTTACACGCAGACGAGTCATACATGCGTCTACATCTACGATATTAGCGCGCCCACCTAGCAGATTAATAACATTAACCGCTTGAGACGCTGCTGCGACCTTGCCACTACCAGCCTCTGATGAAGAAGCTTCATCTGATCCATCTGCAGTTTCATAGTTACCATTACGTCCTGGAGTTGCGTAGTTGAATTTCTTAATCATGAAGTTTGCGATGAAGTACATGATAACTCCAAAGAGGATTGTTACCCAGATAAAGTTAATGATATCCATTCCCAAACCAGCATTGATTGCCAATGGAGTACGAGTTAAGAATTCGATAGAACCGAATGAGTGTACACGAAGGTTGACGATATCAGCCATTGCAAAAGCAGCACCCTGAACAACTGAGTAAATCAGGTAAAGAGGAGTTGCTACAAACATGAACATGTACTCGATTGGCTCAGTAACCCCTGTCAAGAAGGTCGCCAAAGCAGTCGCAATCATCATACCTTTGTATTTGTGTTTCTTGTCAGCATCCACATTGTGATAGATAGCTGCTGCTACCCCCATAAGGATACCGAAAGAACCAATCATCTGACCAACTTTGAAGCGAGCTGGGTGAACAGTCTCAAGTAAGTGTTGGTAAGTAGAAGGATCAGCTGATTTCGTACCAACCAAGTCAGTTACCCAAGCCAACCAAAGTGGATCTTGACCAGCTACAGTTGTTCCCGCACCAGAACCAGTAATAACGTGGTAAACACCACCTAGTTCTGTGTAGTTCATTGGAATAGTCAACATGTGGTGCAAACCAAATGGAAGCAAGAGACGTTCCAAAGTACCAAAGATGAATGGAGCCAAAACTGGCGCAGTATCTTGTGAGTTAGCAATCCAAACACCAAAGCTGTTGATACCTGATTGAACAACTGGCCATACGAATGACAAAATAATTGCTACGATAGCTGAACGCAAGATAACAACGAAAGGTACAAAACGCTTACCATTGAAGAATGACAAGGCATCTGGCAATTTACGGAAGTTATAGTATTTGTTGTAAGCAGTTGCTCCGACAAAACCTGCGATAATTCCGACAAAGACACCCATATTCAGAGCTGGTGACTCCAGAACGCTGATGAAATAATCAGAAACCTTAATAGATGCACCAAACATCGTTTTAACTACAGCTTCCTTATCCGCAAGCATATCGCTAGTAACACCAAACATGACACCAGTGATACGGTTAATCAGGATAAAGGAAAGACCTGCAGCAAAGGCACCGCCAGCGCGTTCTTTTGCCCAGCTTCCACCGATAGCCAAAGCAAAGAGGATATGCAGGTTACCAATAACCCCCCAACCAATCTGCTCTAAAACACCACCGATAGTGACTAAAACACCTAGATTTGGATTAATCATCGGGATAGACTTACCGATACTAATCATCAGTCCTGCTGCCGGCATAACAGCAACGACCACCATCAAAGCTTTACCGAATTTTTGCCAAAATTCAAAGCTAAAAATGTTCTTGAATGAATCTTTCATCATTCAGACCTCCTTATATTTTTTGCAAACCAGTCCGTTTTTGTGAAATCGTTTGCATTTAGATACATCTATTATAGCACGATTTTTTATTTTGTAAAGGCTTTTATAAAAATATTTTCTCTTTTTTTTGCATCCCATAGGCTAAAATTTCTCTTTACCAGCCATATTCTTGCTATATTTCTACGAAAACGATTGCATAGAAAAAGCAAAAGGTCCGCATTATTTCTCCTATCAATACTGTAACAAGCGCAAAAAAACTCCGTCTCCTAAGGAGAACAGAGTTTTGAATTTTTATTCTTGCATGGCATAACCAACACCGCGAACGGTTTTGATATAGCTTGGCTGCCCTTCCACATCAATTTTACTGCGCAAATAACGAATATAAACATCTACAACGTTGGTCTCGGTTGCACTCTCGTACTTCCAGACACGCTCCAGCAGCTGCTCACGGCTCATGACCTTATTGCTGCCCATCAGGGTCACCAGCAGATCATACTCCCGCCGCGTCAGCGCAATGATTTCCTCACCGCGGTAAACCGTATGATTTTTAATATCCACTCGCAGATTGCGATAAGAGGTCGGAATTTTCAAGAGACTGCAGTGCTGGTCGATAAAGTCGCGCCCGCGGAAAATGATGGAGACACGCTCCACTAAGTCACTGATAATGAAAGGCTTGACCACGTAGGAAACGGCAAAATGCTGGATTGCTTCCTGTTGCTCTGCAATCTCTTCACGACTAGCCAGAACGATAATGACGGACGCTGGCTTAATCAAGCTCAGCTGCTGAGCAAAATCGCTGGCAGTCATATCTTGAAGATCATAGTTGAGTAAGAGCAAGTCATAATCCACATCTTTAGCCAGAGCCAGTCCCTCTTGACCAGTCTCAGCAAAATCTACAAGAAAGCCTTCCTTTTGCAGTTCCAAACTCACAAATCGAGCAAGATTTTTTTCATTTTCTACTAGTAAAATTCGCTTTGCCATAGGCCTATCCTATTTTTCGTCGTACCAAGAATAGTGGTAGGTACCTTCTTTGTCTTTACGGTTATATGTATGAGCACCAAAGTAATCACGCTGAGCCTGAATCAGGTTAGCTGGCAGATTTTCCGCACGGTAGCTATCAAAGTAAGCAATGGCACTGGAGAAAGTTGGCACCGGTACTCCTGCTTGCACAGCCAAGCTGACCACATCACGAACTGCCTGCTGATACTTAGCCGTAATATCCATGAAGTATTCATCTAAGAGCAGGTTGGCTAGATCAGCGTCACGGCCATAAGCATCTGTAATCTTTTGCAAGAAACGAGCACGGATGATACAGCCAGCTCGCCAGATAGAAGCAATTTCACCAAACGGCAGATTCCAGTTGTTTTCCTTAGAAGCTACACGCAGCTGAGCAAAACCTTGAGCATAAGACATGATTTTTGAGAAGTAAAGAGCCTGACGGATCTTTTCAATCAACTCTGCCTTATCTCCTTCAAAAGTGAAAGCAGCTGGTTTTGGCAATACCTTGCTGGCAGCCACACGCTCATCTTTGTAGGTAGAAATGTAACGCGCAAAGACTGACTCAGTAATCAATGGCAATGGCACACCTAAATCCAGAGAAGATTGACTGGTCCACTTACCAGTTCCCTTATTGCCAGCTGCATCCAGAATATAGTCAACGATTGGGCCAGCTTGACCTTCATCGTCCTTGCGTGTCAAGATATCCGCTGTAATCTCAATCAAATAGCTGTCCAGCTCGCCTTTGTTCCACTCTGTGAAGATGTCTGCCATTTCACTAGCTGAAAGCCTCAGCAAGTGCTGCATCAGGTCATAACTTTCAGCGATAAGCTGCATATCACCGTACTCAATCCCGTTATGGACCATTTTTACATAGTGACCAGCGCCATCAGGACCGATATAGGTCACACATGGTGCGCCGTCTTCAGGAGCTTTAGCAGAGATTTCTTCCAAGACATCCGCTACCAACTCATAAGCTTCTTTTTGACCACCCGGCATAATAGACGGTCCTTCCAATGCACCCTTTTCACCACCGGAAACACCTGTACCGATGAAGTTGATGCCAGAGTTAGCCAACTCTTCATTGCGGCGAATAGTATCTTTATAGAAAGTATTCCCACCGTCAATCAGGATATCGCCCTTATCCAAATGAGGAAGCAAGGCCTGAATAGTCGCATCTGTACCAGGGCCAGCTTGAACCATCAGCATAATCCGACGTGGCTTTTCGATAGAATTTACAAAAGACTTCACATCATAGCTTGGCACAAAGTTTTTCTCAGGATGAGAGGCAATGACGTCCTCTGTCTTGTTTGCTGAGCGGTTATAGATGGCAACTGTATAGCCACGAGATTCGATATTTAGAGCAAGGTTACGGCCCATAACAGCCATACCAACAACACCAAAATTTGCTTTAGTCATTATGTTCTCCTATAGTTTGTTTGTCTTATTTTATCATTTTTAAGGCTTAAAAGAAAGTATTAAGTCGGAGACGGATGAAAGGGTGGAGAATAAAAAAACCAGGCTCAGGTGAAAACTGAACTTGGTTGTGGAGGGGGTTACAGTAAAATAGAGACTTTCATAATAATCTATAATCTCCAAATACCCAACTGGAATATCCTCTGGCTGAACAGTGTGAATGTTACGACCATCAAAATAGATATCGGGATGATTTAATTAATATATCTGACGGGCAAACTAATTAACTTACACCAGTCGGAACTCGTTGGTTTATTCGAATCCCAACTCAATTCCCCAAACACCTGAGAAGAATGCTGCAATCTTGTACTTCTCAGAGCGGTTCGAACTTGCAGGATTTGTTATGAAGTTACTTGCTTTCTAAAAAATTGGTAATAATATACCTAACAAAAGTATTTTATGTGGATACAACTAGTTATTGTAAAAATAATAATTTTAAATCTTACTTCTGTTTCCAGAGTTTCTCTAATTCTTCAAAATTAATATCTTTCCACTTCTCTTTCCATAATTGGAAGTATGGAACATCTTTAGATGAAGGTTTATCTTTACAGACATCAATTTTCACAATCGATGGTAAAATAGTTGCTTCTCCCATGAGCAATGCCTCTCCTGTTGCTAAACTAGGTAACTTATCAACAATTCCACCCATAGAATCCGGTAATAACTGTCTTACATATGATTGATCTATAGGATTTGTTAACCGCATTGTTATAAAATTACTACACTGTGAGAATATTGTTTCAGAAATTTCAGAAGGTCTTTGACTAGCTAAAAGCAATGTAACCCCGTATTTTCTGCCTTCTTTTGCAATTCGTTCTATCGACTGCCGAGAAGCTCTGTACTTAGTTAGAGAACTTGTAGGTACATACTTATGAGCCTCTTCATATACTAATAAAATAGGTACGTCAGAAACTAGATTCTTACTATTATTAAATTGCTTGTAGTAGTATCCATACTCAAACATAATTCTTGAAATCAAAGAAACAGTTATACTCAATACATCAAACGGTACTCCACTCAAATCAAGAATAGTAACATTAGTCAGAGAATCTTCACTATATCCAATAAGCTGTTTTAAAACTGATTGTAATGTTTCTTCCTCTATTCTACCACCTAATAAGAACTCCAACCTTTTATCATATATTTTTGATTCTAACCGACTAATATAATTTGATAATTTACCATTCAATGGACCAGCCTTTTTCTGCCCTTCCCTTGCTCCTGCAATTTGTTCTTCATTCTTTTCATGAGCATATTGTAGGACTTCACGAATATCAAAATAAATCGGAGAATCAAAATGTAATTTTTCTTTTTCTTCCTCTGATCCACTAAATTTACTTTTTTTACTTTTAATAACAGATTTTTTAAAAATATTTCTCTGATTATGATCACTTCCCTCAGTATCTAAGAACAATTCTTGTAATTCATCACTATTTAATAGCCAGTATGGTAATATAAGATTATCAACATTGATAAGCCTAGCATTTGGGAAAGCACTTTGATATTCATTATGAATATCAAAGATAAGTATATGTGAATTATTTAGTCCTTCATATCCACCATTCTTAGAATGTATAGCATTTTGAACAACTTTTGCAACCGTGTGAGACTTACCCGAACCAGTTGAACCAACAATAGCAATATGTTTATTAAAAAATTTATTTCCTTCAACAGGAATCTCAATGTCATTATTAGATGATAACGAAGAAAATTTAAATTTGAGTTCATCTTTTATAGAATTTTCAAAAATTAACTTTATTTCTTCAAATTTAGCTGGTTCAACCGATTTTGGAGGAATAGTTATTGTGTCACTTCCCCTCACAAATTTATTTTCTTCATCAATCATCCCTAAAGGTACCGCTTCAATAATATATTTAATATCAACTTTCTCATCAATTTCAATGGGCTCAATACAAAAATTTTCTATTGTAGCTATTAATGCCAAATCATTTTCATCGGCAATTCTAAGATATGAACCAATTTTCAACTTTTCTTCTGCGATCTGAAAATCTGTGATTGACTTCACTTCAATTTTAATCTTATTAGGTTTCACTGAAATAACTTGAGCATTTAAATTATCCATTTCTATCTCCTAAATAATATCCGATATATCTAAAATTTGTCGAATGTTAATTTTTGAATATTCTCTATTACCAAGATTATCATTCTCTAAGTTTAATTGATTATTTTTATTAAATACATATAAATTAATTGGTAATTGGTCAGCCCGTTCTACTTCCGCCAACTTTTGTAAAACACTTGATAAATCTTCAGGATATTCTAATATACGTAATGAAATTTTATTATATCTATCGGGTTTAATTAGCATTTCTTGAAATCTAAATTTTGAATTTTTAAACGGAAATCCATCTTTAAAAAAACACCCATCCTCATATAACTTCCCTTTTAATTCACTTACAAAATCAACATTTAAAGTGTTATATAAATAAACATAAGGACTAAATTGATGTTTCAAACGAGAATATTTACTTGAAATTTCTGAAATTACCTCTTTAACATTATTTACACTCTCCCCTTGACAGTCAAGTAAGAAAAATCTATGTGCCTTTGATAAATTTGGTACTCTTGGAAAATATTTTTTATGTATGATTTTTTTATAATTTTCCCACTCTAGCAATTCACTCATCCATCTTTCAAAATAGTAATTTTTAGTTTTTATTCTATCCCAAAATTCTTTTTTTGAAATTTGACGCTTTTCAATATTATGTTCACATGCTAAGTCTTTAATTATTTTAAGAGCATTAAAATAAATCAATTCAATATCTTCTTCACTATAATCACTTAAATCATTTTGAATTTTAGATTTTATTTTTTCTATTTGATTTTCATAACTATCGGCTTTGATATTTACAAAAAGACGTTTATTAAAATCTTCAATATCATCTTCTTGTAAGGATTCCTCAAATTTAATTTCTCCCTTTTTATTTTTTATTTGATAATTTAAATTTCCTAATTCATCTGTAACTCTATATTTGCTAAAATCTAAAAAATATGTTCTTAGATTTTCCGTTGTTAATTCCCTTAGCTTCTCATGTCCTTTGTTATAAAAGCCATATAATTTATAAGTAAAATTCTTAGATTGAGCCTCCGTCCTGTTTTTTAAATAGTGTCTAAACATTAACTGTATTGGCTCTTTTATAATACTGTTATTAAACTCAGTTTCTTCATAATATTTACATTGAACAAATTGTATTTCATCACTATTTTCAATATCAATATCTTCAACTCCCTCAATGGTAACTATATTTGTTTCATTCGATTGTTCCAGGATCTCTAAAATTGATTTGTCAAACTGATAAAAATAACCCTTTATAGTATTCGTTGCAGATCTTGGTCTACTCATTATTTACCTCACTATATGATGACTTTCTTTCTATTGTATCAAAAAAACACAGTTTTTGCACTGTGTTTTTATCATATTCATATAATGAATTTGAAATTTTAAACCAACTTCTTCATCTCCTCAATCCGCGCCACAGTCGCATCGTATTTAGCTTGGTAATCGGCTTGTTTGTCTCGTTCTTTTTGGACGACTTCTGGTTTTGCGTTAGCTACGAAGCGCTCGTTAGAGAGTTTCTTGCCGACTATATCCAGTTCTTTTTGCCATTTAGCTAGTTCTTTTTCGAGACGAGCCAGTTCTTCCTCGATATTGAGAAGGTCTGCCAGCGGCAAGTAGATTTCTGCGCCTGTGATGATGCTGGACATGACCAGCTCTGGTACAGTAAGGTCTGCTGCGATTTCCAGATGCTCAGGATTAGTGAAGCGCTTGATGTAGTTGACATTATCCTTGAAGAAGGTTTCCAGCGCACTGTCAGTCGTCTTAATCAAGATAGTAATCGGCTTGCTTGGCGCCACATTGACCTCAGCTCTGCTATTACGCACCGAACGGATCAGATCCTTGAGGGCTTCTACGCCAGCTGCTGCCTCGGCATTTTCAAACTCTGGACGAACCACTGGATAAGCCGCTGTAACGATAGAGCCTTCTGAGATTTGTCCAAAGATTTCCTCGGTCACGAAAGGCATGATTGGGTGAAGTAGGCGCAGGATTTGGTCCAGCGTGTAAAGGAGAACAGAGCGAGTGATGACTTTCTCGTCGTCATTGTCGCTATAAAGCACTTCCTTGGTCAGCTCCACATACCAGTCGGCAAATTCATCCCAAATGAAGTTGTAGAGGATATGGCCAGCCACACCAAACTCAAACTTGTCAAAGTTCTCAGTGACCTTGCCAATGGTTTCATTGAGGTTGTGGAGAATCCAGCGGTCTGTGACATTGCCTGCCTGACCAGCCGCCACCTGAGAAACATTCTCACGCGCCGCATCCAGCGTCAAGCCTTCATTGTTCATGAGGATATAGCGGGAAATGTTCCAGATTTTGTTAATGAAGTTCCATGAAGCATCCATCTTTTCATAGCTGAAGCGCACGTCTTGCCCAGGGGCAGAGCCGTTTGAGAGGAACCAACGCAGGCTATCTGTTCCGTACTTATCAATAACATCCATCGGATCAATCCCGTTACCGAGAGATTTCGACATCTTACGACCTTCCTCATCCCGAATGAGACCATGAATCAAGGCATTTTTGAATGGCGACTTGCCAGTAAATTCCAAACCTTGGAAAATCATCCGAGATACCCAGAATGGGATAATATCATAACCAGTCACCAAGGTCGATGTTGGATAATAACGCTTGAAGTCTTCTGATTCGACATCAGGCCAGCCCATGGTTGAGAATGGCCAAAGGGCAGAACTGAACCAAGTATCCAAGACGTCTTCGTCCT